>OGWG01000032.1_pt1 | contig 21808 bp, 29 predicted proteins | sample 1575911 | NCBI WGS metagenome assembly OGWG01 (sample SAMN07581534, study PRJEB24739) | freshwater metagenome
TTCAAGCAGAAGACGGCATACGAGATGCGCATTAGTGACTGGAGTTCAGACGTGTGCTCTTCCGATCTGTTTCCCAGTCACGATAAGGTTTTAATATACTGGCCCTTGCTACTCCGATCTCAGTTCCGCCTCTCCCGTACTCACGTCTCCATTCAAGGGCGCGACGTGCGGCAGCTCGGACATCTTCAGGCGGAACTGCTGGCATTGGCATAAGTCGACCTCCAAAAGAAAATTTAGCAATGGCCAGTATATTAAAATCTTGTTACTCAATTTTTAGTCACGCAAAAGGAGATATGCCTTGCTCACAATTGGCATAATGAGACACATCTTCCCATCGGTCGAACCGGCAAGACTTCAGATCTTCACGCAATGGATGGACAAATACTGCCAGCAGTATGAGATCAACACGCACAAGCGAATGGCGGCTTTCTTTGCACAGATCGGGCACGAGAGCGGTGATCTTCGGTGGACGGCTGAGATTTGGGGACCCACTCCGCAGCAGCGACGGTATGAGCCACCTTCGGATCTGGCTCAACGACTTGGCAACACAACGCCCGGCGATGGCTCCCGCTTTCGTGGTCGAGGTTTGATTCAAATCACGGGCCGCTCGAATTACGAGCAGGTGTCAAAGGCGCTTGGCATTGATTTTATTGCTACGCCGGAGATATTACAACATCCTGACCACGCCGTGCATTCAGCCTGCTGGTGGTGGTCGAACCGAGGGCTCAATGAGTGGGCGGACAAGAATGATGATCACGCCTTTCGGCGGATTACAATCATCATCAACGGCGGAATGAACGGATGGGAAGATCGATTTGCGCGATGGCGCCGATTGAAAAAAATATTTGCTATGGAATAAGGGATACTTCAAGCACAGTTGCTTGATGCTTTAAGCGGCAGCACGTGACTGCCACTATTTTTTTTTGACGTCAAAAGGAGTAACTATGCAGAAAATAATTTCCATCCTGGGCGTGATATCGGCGGTGCTGTTCGCGACAGCTCCCCAGTTCACGGCTATTCAGCCTAAGACGGCTGCAATCCTTACGCTGATCGGAACCGTTGCTACCGCAGCCAGCGGGGCACTGATCCGGTTTGGCATTTCCAACATCTACGTCACTGTAATCGGCGTGCTGATTGCCGTGATCTCTGTCCTTGCTGGAGCAAACGACATCATCCCCGGCAATGTTGTGACAGTCCTGACCATCGCCGGTACTGCCATTGCCGCGCTCGGCAAGTCACTGTTCGGTATCGACAAGGACGATGACGATGACGATAACGATTTCGGTAACAGCATCATCGGATCTTCACTGCGCAACAGCGGGCTCGGGCTGATCGTTCTCATTCTGGCTGCATCGTCGCTCACGGCTTGTGACAAGGATCGTGAGTTTGTGAAGACAATGGATCGTGCTGCCGGGTATATCCAAACTGGCCTCGATCTGGTCGAGTATCAGGCCGATAACAATCAGATCTCACCCGAGTCGGCTATTGTTATTACCAGCGCACTACAGGCCGTCAATACGGTCAATGGCGAGCTGATTGCTGAAACCAAGAACCATCTGAGCGAGGATGGCAAGAGCCTCAAACTCAATACGGCAAGCAAGGCCAAACTGCTGGCCATTGTTGAGAGCAGCAAGAATGTGGCCATCAACCTGCTGAGCAATCCGCAGTTCACATCACTGCCCGAAGACAAGCGAGTGAAGTACACCGTTCTGATCCGTGAGCTGACCGCGACCATCGATGTAGTCGGGCAGCTGATCAACGCAGTCAAGACCGAGGGAGGAAAGTAAGATGACCGAATGGTTGCAATTTATTCAGTACAGCGCCATCCAGCTTTTGCGCGAACTTCTGCGCGAGGCATCCCGCAGCGGCAAGCCGATCGCCCAGCTTCTTGACGAGGCCGAAAAGCAGACTACGCTCAATGAGCAGCGAGCAAAGGAGATCATCGAGAAATTCTCGAAGAAGTAAACACACATTTTGCGCCTATGCCATCATACCTAGCTCACCGTCCCGGAGCAGGAGGAAATCGGCATAGGCGCAAAATCAGCATCTGAGGGATATGTGATGTCAGGACTTGGAGAGCAGATCGTTACAACTATCGTCATTTCAATCGTCAGCGTAGTCGTTGGGTGGATGTTAAGCTCACTGCGTATGACGACGCGCGCTGAATTTGCTCGTCAGGTGGCTGATATTAACCTGCGGCTGGATCAGATCGAATCTGAACAAAAGACTTTTGTCACACGCACAGAATTTCGCGACACAATGCGCGATCTCAAGGAAAGCCTGGAGAAGCAGCACGATCAGCTTCGTGACCAGCTTAACCAAATCAACGCCACGCTGTTGACCCGGCGAGGCACAACTCAGGACAAGTAAAGGAGAAGTATCATGGCCGGTTCATTCAGCAATTTCCTCGAAAACAAGCTCCTCGATCAGCTCTTCGGCGGAGTATCCTATACCTTTCCCACAACGCTCTATGTCGGTCTGGCGACGGCTGTTGCCAGTGACGGATCGACCTTCACCGAGGTTAGCGGTGGCAGCTATGCCCGCGTATCCGTCACCGCCAATCAGACCAACTTCCCGGCAGCTTCCGGCGGTGCCCTCTCGAATGGCACGGCCATCACCTTCCCGCAGGCGTCAGCATCGTGGGGAACCGTTGTCGCCGTTGGCGTCTATGACCAGTCAACATCAGGCAACCTGCTGGCCTGGGCGGATCTCACCACTACCAAGACCATTGCCAGCGGTGATACTGCGTCCTTCGCCATTGGCGATCTTGATGTAACGCTTGACTAAGAGGTAGCTATGGGAATCGGATCTACGAGTTTTCCCGCATCACTGGATACAGCTGATGACCTGGTGCGGGCAACCAATAACGCATCAACTCAGCTGTCTGGATCGATCAACAACAGTACCACTTCGATTGGAGTGAACTCGACTTCGTTGTTTCCGTCCAGCGGGATCATTCGTATCAATGATGAGATCATCAGCTATACCGGCACTTCTGGTGGCAATACCTTTACTGGCTGCAGTCGGGGCTTTGAAGGCACGACTGCAGCTTCCCATCAAAACAACGATAACGTCTTTCTCGACATCACGGCAGCGGTAACCTAATTGTTTGGGCGGACCTTACAGTTCCTAAAGCAATTAATGACGGTGATACTGCTAGTTTTGGTGCAGGTCAAATGGTAATTAGTCTCAGCTAGTTTGGAGAAAAAATGGCTATTGGCGTTCCCGATTATCCGTATGGCTTAGACACGTATTCCACTCTTGTAGAAGCAACAAATAACGCGCAAACAACGTTATCATCTACGTTAAATGTTGGCGTAGAAACAATTAACGTTGTTTCCACTGCCGGTTTTCCCAACACAGGCATCCTGCGAATCGATAGCGAGTTAATCGCTTACACGTCCAAAACGTCTACGCAGTTCACAGTGCAAACATCTAGTGGACGCGGATACGAGTCTACTGTAGATGCGCAGCATAGCAGTGGTGCAAGTGTTGAGCTGGTTATTACGGCTTACAGTAATAACGCAAAAAACATAGCAATTGTGTCGCTTGAAACTAAACTTGGGGTCGGTGATAGTACACCTTCTGCTCCGACTTACGGTTCATCATTTTTGCGTGCGTTTAATTCAGGCGAAACATATTGGACTCAAAACACAACAGCAGATTTAGGTTACGCACGATACGATATAACTTCTGTTGCAACAACTACTTTAACTTCTAGTAGTCCCGGCGTTAATGAGTTTTATGGAACGCCCTCCGCGCTAAGAACTGTGCGATTACCCGTTACGCTCAGCACGGGCAGTTCTCCTGCTGAAGTAGGACAGTCCTTTGTTTTAATTAATTTAAGCAATAACGTTTTTCGCGTTTTTAATTCTGCAAATACTGAAATTGGTCGTGTTGATATAGGGCAAGTAGTCAAATGCACTTGTAGCAACAACGTAACGGAAACAGTATCTAACTGGCTATTTTCTGTTGAAGGATATCTTAATTACGGATACGGTACAGTTGTTCGCAATTCTAGTTTGGGCGACGGTATAGGATTTTTAGGAGGGAGTAGTACTTCGTCCGGCCATCACATATTGCGTTTAACGCCAGCGACTCTTACTTCAAGTCGTACTATTACATTTCCCGATTTAAACGCTACTGTCATAACTAATGGTGACACTGGAACAGTTACATCTACAATGATTGCTAATAACACTATTGTGGATGACGACATAAACGCCTCAGCAGGTATTGCACCGACTAAACTGAATGTCGGCAGTGGCGTGGCGACCTTCCTGACTACGCCAACAAGTGCAAATCTTGCGGCAGCGGTCACGGACGAGACTGGCTCTGGTGCCCTTGTGTTTGGCACGTCGCCATCACTGACAACGCCTAATATTGGTGTAGCATCTGGCACGTCCTTTAATTCGATCACAGGACTCAGCTCAACCACACCCGCCGCCAATAGCGGTGCTGGCAGTGTCGGCACTGGAACATCAGTTGCCCGAGCAGACCACGTGCATCCAACTACTGGACTTGGTCTAACGTCTGGCGGACTTGACCAGTTTGCAGCCTCGACAACTAACACCGTTGGCGTAGGCAATATCGAGTTAGGTCACGCATCAGACACCACGCTTTCAAGAGCTTCAGCTGGTGTAGTCAATATTGAGGGTGTCCCGATTGTGACGACTACTGCAACGCAGACGCTCACGAATAAGACATTATCTGCGGGCACGCTGACCGGAACCCTTACCGCAGGCGGTGGTGTAGGTACAAGTGGCCAAGCTCTGACTAGTACCGGGTCCGGCGTCCAGTGGTCAACTATTAGTGTTGCCACTCCAGCGACATATAATTTTTTTGATAATGGTAACTTTGAAGTCAGTCAAAGAAACTTTGCTCCAGTAGTAACCAACATATCTAGCGGTTATCTTATTGACCGTTGGTTCATTGATCGTAGCGTTGAGTCTTACTTTCAAGGTGATTATGGTTCGGCATCAACGAGTACAGATTTATATTTCTGGCGTTGTATAACTGTGTTACCAGGCTCCAGTGGTGGTGGTAGTGTTACAATAGGGCAGCGTATTGAAGCCGAGGTCACTCGAAAATTATACAACGACCCACACACAGTATCTGCTAACGTTTTATGCACACAAGCGACAACTTTAACTATAACTAGTAGAAGACCAGCAATTGCAAATGTTTTTGGTGGTGCAATCTCCAGTAATAGTGCTGTCACCATATCAATACCAGCTAATGTATCAACTAGAGTTTCAGCCACTTTTGCAGGGACAGCTGATGTGCAGTATGGATTAGAAATTCTATTTAATTTCTCTAGTAATACGTCCAATGTCGTTCAAATGACCGCAGCGCAATTAGAAGTCGGCAGTACTGCGACGCCATTTGTACAAGAAAACTACGCCACAAACCTGGATAGGTGTATGCGGTATTACCAGCGCTTAATTAAGCCTCGTGTAGTAGGACAAGCATACGCCTCTAACGCTATAGCTCGTCTTGGTGGTAATTTACCAGTTAGGATGAGAGTGGCCGCTACTAGATCAGTTAGCGGTATCATAGATGTTGTTGTTGGTGGTGGGGCCAGTACTGCTGTGTGGGATGGGTCGGCTGCTGGTAGTAATGCTTCTAATAACTCTTTTGAATTTAACGCTAATTCATCCAACCTAGTACCGGGACAAGTTGTCGTAAACTATATAGGCGGACCTAATATTTTTGATGTAACACTAAGTGCGGAGTTATAAGAAGATGTACACAAAACAAGTTGATATGGACGGAGCTTTAATAGGTGTTAGCTTTTGGAGAGATAATCAAAAGTGGATTATACCTGTTAATGAAGGTAACCGAGACTATCAAGAATATTTAGTTTGGCTGGAAGCTGGAAATGTTCCAAATGTGGAATACGTAGACCAGTTTCCCACATCAGATGAACCAAGCACAGAAGAGCGATTAGCAGCGCTTGAATTAGTCGTATCAATGGTTCTCGATGAGGAGGCCGCCAATGTATAAAGTTGCATTGCAGCGTTGGATTCAGGGCAAAATAGGGCCAAAAGACATTGACCTGCTAGTAAAAACAAAACATCTAACGGCAGTCCAAGGTGCGACGATTAAAGCAACTGAACGACTAGTGCCATATATCGAGCCCATTGAAGAGCCACAAGAAGAAATCTTGCCAAATTAAATAAGTTACAGACTACTTTTAAATAATGGCTCTATGGAAAACAGCACAATGGGGAGAGTTTCGTTGGGCGCAGCCTTCGGTTGTTAACATATCGGCAACCGTTACTAGCAGTTCTACCTGTGACTTTTGCCGGTACTTTTGACATTATTGTTGGTAGCGCATTGAGAACTATGAGCACTTTAGGTACTACATTTGTTAATCCTTCTCGCATAGAATTTGAAATGACTGCAAGCGCAGATGGAGCTGCCGGTCAAATAATTCTCAGTTATATCGGCGGAAATGTCGCAACTTTAACTGCGGTAGCGGAGTTGTAATGTATAAATTAACTCACAATCCCCGAACAATTATCAGGCTAAGGGATGACGCTCGTATTCCTGATGACCCAGCCAATGCAGATTTTGGAGAATACTTGGCATGGCTTGCAGAAGGTAATACGCCAGAACCCGATGACCCGCCGCCAGTATTGCCACCACCGGGGCCGACCACTGAGGAGCGACTTGAAGCCGCTGAGCAGTTGATCGATATGCTTCTGGAGGATGCTAATGGCTGATATCGTACTGACGCCGCAGTATCGGCTGATTCTCCGCCGCTGGCAGGATGGGCGCGTAACCATTCGCGAAGTGGAGCTATTCGTCAAAACGAACTGGCTGAGCCGCGAGCAGGCGGACCTGATTTACACATACGAGCGCCGGCAGACGCAGCTGGTGATCGATGATCCTTTGACGCCAGAGCGTATGGCGATTATACAGGATGATGTACGTGATAGCCGCACCTAACGTCGGGAACTGATCGCAATGGCATTGTGGAGCAGAACAAGATGGGGAGCATCGCGATGGGCTGGTGGCGGTGAGGCAGTTTCGCTGGCCGCAACGATCAGCGCGACTTCATCCGTATCGGCTGATGTCAAAGTCAGCAGGACTCTGGCCGCGACCATTGCACCTGCTGCATCCGTCAGCGCAATTCTCTCCAATGCTCGGCCAATAGCTGCCGAGGTTGCGATTACCAGTAATGTAACGGCATCGATGTCGGTGAGCATTGCCCTCACTGCTGCCGTAGTCCCGACATCATTCGTCGCCGCCGATGCCACGGTTACAAGGTCACTGGCTGCCACCATAGCGGCCACGAGCGCAGTTTCGGCAAACCTGGTATCGGATATTGGCATTGCCGCGGCTATTGCACCCGCCACCACTATCGCGGCTGCGCTCAATAGTGCAATCCCTCTAGCGGCGACCATATCGCCCTCTGCATCAATCAATGCGGCGTTGTCGACTGGTACCCCCCTCAGTGCCGCTATCGCAGTGACTACGACCGTCGCCGCCAATGCATCGATCGCCAGACCATTGGCCGCCAATATTGCGGGATCCTCGACTGTATCGGCAACGATCACTCGCGCTGTCCCGATCTCAGCCACGATTACTGGCACCAGTTCAGTCACGGCTGATCTGCGTAACCAGGTGCAGCTCGCCGGTCAGATCGATGGCGTATCGACGGCTACCGGCAATCTCACAAACGCGGTCAGCTTGTCGGCTGCCATCAATGGTCAGTCCTCAGTCATCGGCATACTGACATTACAGGGACAAATCCCACTCAGGGCCGAGATTAACGCGCAGTCGAGCATAGCGGCCGATATGAAGCGGTCTACCTTGCTCGCGGCGACCATTGTACCCACTGCGTCAGCATCAGCTACGATCAGCCGCGGCACGCCAATTCAGGCAGTAGTCAGTGCCACGTCATCGGCATCGGCTACTCTCAGCAGGACGCAACGCATAGCCGCGACGATTGCGCCCGTGGCAACGGTATCGGCCACGCCAAGCAAGGCCACTAGCCTCTCAGCTGCTATCAATGCTGATTCGACCGTAGTTGGTCAGGCAACACTGGCCCGTGCAATTGCGGCCACGGTCAACGCGCAGTCGACTGTCAGCGGCAATCTGAGCAAGCTGGAGGTCATCGTTAACCTCGCGGCCGTGGTATCGGCTCAATCAGCCGTCATTGCCGACATCAAGCGATTCAAGCCCGTTGCGGCCAATATCAATCCGACATCGACGGTAACGGCCGACTTGCGCCGATCTGCGGGGCTGGCCTCGAACATTACCCCGACGGCTGCGTTATCGGCTGACCTCGACGTTGGACGTAAGATTGCGGCCACAATTGCAGCACAGTCGACCCTGACGGCCATCTTCAGAGATCGGACGCGATCACGTGCTACCGTCAGTCAGCAGCTGGTCACAAAGGCCACCATTGCCCATAAGCAGGATGGAGGTGATACCTTGCCCGAATACACGCTTGGCGAAGTTGTGCAATTGTCAGTCAACTTCAAGCGCAACAATGCAGATGTCGACCCGGCCATCGTTACTCTGAAGATCAAGACTCCGGTCGGAATCGTGACTACGCTCGTTCAAGGCGTCGATGCCGGAATGACAAAGGACTCCGTTGGCGATTACTTCTATCAGTATACGCCAGAGCTTGAGGGCCGCTTTGCCTTTCGCTGGGAAGGATCCGGCACCAACATTGGCGCTGGTGAGGACTTCTTCGACGTCCGCGAATCGCAGTTCAATTAGACCCTGATCAACCGTCTGATCTGCAAGAGGAGGAAACTTGAAGGTCAAGCTAATTCAGATTTACACCAACTGGCCAGTGCTGCAAAAGATGGCCAGCTTTGAGCTGGAGGCCGGAGCGGCCATCCGGCTTAGTCGCTTTATGGTCGCTGCTCAACGTGAGCTGGAGCTGATCGAGAATGCTCGTCACAAGCTGATTCAGCGATACGGCAAGGATCAGGATGGCACTCCGCAGGTATCGCCAGAGTATTGGAACGACTTCCTGAACGCCTTCAATGCGATCTTACAAGATGAGGTCGAGATCTATGATCCCCGCTTATCGTCCGGCATCCTCGACGGCCAGCGCCTCAGCGCAGTCGACTTCTTTGCCCTTGCCTGGCTCTTTGACCGTGACAGTGAGATCGGCCTGACCGAGACCATCGACCCTGAGAGCAAAAGGGAAGAGTAGCCTATGCCATCCCCGACGCAGGCCGAGATCTATGACCGCGCTACCCAGTTCAAGGATGATCTGATCGCCAACGAACGCCGGGCCAGCGCGCGCATAGTCGACTCCTACGGGCGGGCCTTCGATAAGATGAAGGACAACATCCGCGTCCTGACCGAGAAGATCGAACGCGCCCGAGCTGCCGGCCAGTACATCTCGCCATCGTGGGCATTCCAGATTGATCGCTACCTAACCCTGCAACGCCAGATCACAAGCGAGGTCACACGCATTGCAGGCACCGTAGAACAGACCATTACCACAAACCAGACAGCCGCCGTCCAACAGGCCGTTGCCAATACCGGCACATTGATCGAGATGGGGGCGCAATCGACCGGCGTCAGCGTCAGCTTTAGCCAGTTGCCGACGGCCGCAACAGAATCCATCGTCGGGTTCCTGTCTGACGGCTCGCCGCTGAAAGGGCTGCTCGATAAGCTGCCGGGGATGGCAGGTCAGGCGGTTGCTGAAGCTCTCACCGACGGCATTACTCGCGGACTTGGGGCCACCAAGATTGCCAGCAATATTCGTAATGCGCTGGGCGGGAATATGACCCGCGCAATGACCATTGCACGCACCGAGACGATGCGCGCTTATCGCGAAGCCACCAGCCGCACGTTCAACCAGAACCGTGACATCCTGGTCGGGTGGGTGTGGGTTGCCAGCTTCAGCCGCCGCACCTGCGCCAGCTGTCTCGCCCTGGCCGGATCCGTCCACCGCCTTGATGAGCGTATGGAGAGCCACCCGCGTTGCCGATGCGTAGCGCAGCCCCTCTTACGTGGGCAAGCTGTCACCATCCAGAAAGGAGACGAATGGTTTGCCACGCAGCCGGAAGAGATCCAGCGCGCCATTCTGGGCAGTAATGTCGCCGTCAATGCGTACCGTGATGGACGTGTCACGCTGACTGACTTCGTGGGTCGGCAGAACTCGCCGCAATGGGGGCAGCCGTATTACCAGCTGTCAACGAAGAGAGCGATCCTGAAACAAAGCAAATTTCCCGGCTACAATCAGCCGACGGAGATTTTCCCGCTTGAACAGCTGTTCACGTTGCCGGAGCCGCCAGCGCCAGCATCTCCTCCTGTACCACCTACACCCGCCGCGCCTGTCGCGCCTACATCCCCTGCGCCGGCCACAAGAAGGACCAGAAAACCGAAGGCCGACGCACAGACTTCCGCGCCGGCCACAACCGCAACACGGCCAAGGCTCAAATTTACCAGCTTGGGTAAAGCTCACGAATATATGCGGTCACAGGGTATCGCCAGATTCACCAGCTTTAGCGGGTTGCGCCTCTCGCAGGTCAATGACATCGTCAACGATCTGACTGAAATCTGGTCCGATTGGAATTTGGATCCGTTATTACAGGTTACGCCTGGAGCTCCCGGTCAGGCGCACGGATCCGCGCACGGCAAGATGATCTTATTTAACGCCAAGCTTGGCAAGAAAGACATTGCTCGTAATGCTTTTCAGTCGGAGGTTACGCACTTTTCATCAAAAATGCGTTTACATTTGCAGCTCGTCAATCGTACACTTAGCAATAGCAGGGTTGCGTCACAGAGTCTTAAGGACCGACAGTCAAAGCTGATGGAGCTTGTAAAATACAAACGATGGGGCGCTGCTTTCTCGGAAAAGACTTTTGTCAGCGATGTCTTTGTTCACGAATCCGGACACGTTGTAGCAGATCAGCTGCTGGGATTCATCAATCCAAGTTTGATCAAGAATCCGGATAATCTTTTGCCAGGTTCAGCAGGTGCAAAGCTTCGCGATGAATGGACGAATATCTTCAATAAACGTAAGAAGGAAAAATACAAAATCAGCGCATACGCCAATGAGAATGTTGACGAATATTTCGCTGAATGCTTTTTGATGTACAAAAGGGAGCCGCAAAATTTACCTCCAAAGATTCGCAAATATTTTGACAGGTTGAAGGAATATGCCAAAAAGTAATCAATGCGTGACCTGCTTGCACTTTGCCGGAAATACCTGCTTTGCCTATCCGGAGCGGATCCCTTACGAGATCATTTCCGGCCAGGTAGAGCACAATGCAATCCTGCCTGGTCAGGTAGGTGACTATATCTGGCGAGAGTTTTCCGAGTCCGCATTAACTGAGCTGCTCGTGAAAATACAGAAATCAGAGTCTGAATAATCATCACACCACCGACGCCGATCGGGATGAGGAGCGTTAAATATGCCAAAGACCGCAAAGCCTGCAAAGACCGCAAAGCCTGCCAAAGCCTCCCGCGCAGGGTCAACTGATTCCACACCTAAAAAGCCAGACTGGGAAGATCGCTTCCTGACGTTGCTTGAATCGACCTTCTCTGTTGCATCTGCTGCCGCGGGAGCTGGCATAGATCGCGGCACAGCATACAAGCGCCGGGAATGCCATCCTGACTTTCGCGCCAAATGGGAAGCGGCGCTTGCCAATGCGATGGACGCCCTCGAGGAGGCCGCATATCGCCGCGCCCGTGAGATGTCTGATACGCTCGCCATCTTCCTGTTGAAGACGCGCCGACCGGATCTCTACCGCGACCGTCAGGATGTGACGACGACCACGATGGCTGTCAATTACGCTGACCTGACAGACGAGCAACTCCAGAGGATCGCGAATGGCGAACATCCAGCCACTGTCATCTCAAGCACAAGCGGCCGCTGAACTGGCGCGCCGGGAGCTTGCACGACGACGGGCCGCCACGCGGTATATCGACTTTCTGCCAACCGTCGCCCCTCCAGGCTGGGTCTACGACGCGCCACACCTGCGGCTGATCGGCCAGCACCTCGACGCGGTAACACGTGGTGAGATCGACCGACTGGCGATCTTTATGCCGCCACGGCACGCCAAGACTGAGACGGTCACAATCCGCTATCCGGTCTATCGCCTCGAAAAGCAACCGCTGACCCGCGCCCTGGTAACAGGCTACAATGAGCGCGTCGCGCACAAGTTCAGCCGTAAGAGCCGCAATATCGCGCGTGGTCGTATCGCAATGACCGACAAGACCGGCGCGGATGAGTGGGAGACGACCGCCGGCGGCAGTCTGGTTGCGCGTGGAGTCGGCACACCACCAACGGGTTACGGGTTTGATCTGATCCTGATTGACGACCCAATCAAGAAGCGCGAAGAGGCTGAGTCACCCGTCTACCGTGAGAAGATATGGGACTGGTACACAGACGACCTCTACACGCGACTTGAGCCGGGCGGGGCCATAATTCTTACGTTGACCCGTTGGCATTACGATGATCTTGCCGCGCGTGCCATTGCGTCAGAGCCCAATCGGTGGACGATCCTTCGGCTCCCGGCGCTGGCTGAGGAGAACGATCCGCTTGGACGGCGCGAAGGACACGCACTTTGGCCGGATAGGTACGATGTAGAATCCCTGGGCCGGATTCGGGAGGTGATGGATCCATATTCGTTCGAGTCGCTGTACCAGCAGAATCCGACCCCGCGTGAAGGCAGCTTCTTCAAGGTCAACCAGCTCAACATCGTCGAGGCTCCCCCGGCGGATCTGCGGGAGTGTCGTGGATGGGACTTTGCCGCGAGTGCCGGAAAGGGCGATTATTCGGCCGGTGTGCGTCTTGGAGTAGACGGGCAGGGGGTATGGTGGGTGACGGATGTGCGACGCGGCCAGTGGGCACCTGACGAGCGTGACGGGCATCTCAGGCAGACGGCGCAACTCGACGGGCCGGCCATCAAGATCCGGATAGCACAAGACCCCGGGCAAGCTGGCGTCGATCAGGCGCTGCGTCTGACGCGGATGCTGGCGGGATACTCGATCCGATCGGAGCGCGTATCCGGCGACAAGGCGACCCGCGCATCGGGACTCGCGGCACAGATCAACGCTGGGAATGTGCGACTGGTCAGGGGCGCGTGGAACAGCGATTTTCTCGAGGAGCTGCGACAGTTCCCACAAGGCAAGAATGACGATCAGGTGGACGCGGCGGCGGACGCCTTCAACGAGCTGACGCTTGCCAGTCAATCGCTACAAGGCAAGCTGTTACGATAAGGGAGCGGAAAGGCTGAGGAGGCCGGGACGCTCAATGGGGAACAAGTAGGACGGCCACGAGCGCCGTCCCAATAAGGAGTCAGAACACACACAAGACAACAATAAAAAGCACGTTGAAGGAACTATACTCCCGATTCAGGATCTTGTCGAGAGGTAATACGTGAAGATCTGACGGCGCGACCCTTTGCCAGATTATCGCGACTTGCGGACCGCTTCCGCTCCGACTTGGCCGCTCCGCCCTTCGGGCCACCAGCCTTACCACCACGAGCCGCGATCAATCGCAGGCGCTCACGCCGGGCGCGATCGGCCGTCTCCAGCTCCACCAAGCGATCGACGACAGCACGAATCCGCGTTGCCGTCTCGGGGTACAGGGAACCCGGCAGCGGGGCGCGTTCGTTAATTGCGTCCAGGAATCCCGTAACAAAAGCTGCTTCACTGAGAATGTCCATAGTTCCTCCAAAAGAAGAGGCCCGGTTTCCCGGGCCTGTTTGTGTTGTTCTACTAATTTAATAAATAACGTGGCACTCGGAAACGTAAAGCAATCTCTGCTTGCTTGACGTGGATAGCCTGAGCGAAGGGACGTATAAACTCTGTTCTTCGCTGAAACGATCCGGGTTGACGAGGCCAGTCGTTGGCTTCTTTTATTGCTTGGTTATAAGCGGCATACTCGGGACTTGTTCGATATACGATTCGCGCTTCCCGAGTCCGCTTGTCTAGGTTCGTCTTTATTTCAGCTTTGATGTCTTTGAACTCTTTCTTGTAAAACTTGGTTGCACAAGTAGTACCGTAGAAAGTTTCATTGCCATCAATCTCAAATGCTACTGTCTGTTTCAGGTTAAGCTTGCCGCAGCAATAGCATTCGGTTACGTCATCGGTAATACCAAGCACTTTGATATCCATTGTGTTCTCTCCTGTTGTTTTAAAGATCGGAAGGAATCGCTTCCTTCATCGTAAATACAGTATACTAAAAGCGTTGCTATTAGTCAATGCCCCCATGTAGATTTTTTATATTTTTTTTGCGTTACCTTCTCGGACAGGAGGTAACTATGGGAGCACGTCCATTATCTGACGACCAAATTAAGGCGATCATCACAAGCTTTCTTGCCACAGATCGCAACTACACTCACACCAGCGCCAACCTAGGTGTTGCTTATGGCGCAGTCTACAAGTATGTCAACAAGTGGCAGTCAGGTCAGCTCTCGCATATCGCCGGGCTACCGGACTATACGGAACCTGCACCAGCCACGCTTCGCGCGGCGACCGATGGCGACAAGAACGAGACAGCGACAGCCACATCGCTACGCCGCCAGGCTGCCGCGATACGTCGTGAACGGGATCTGCTCTTGCAGGAGCGGGAACAGCAAAGACACGCTGAAGAGTTTGCGCGGATGGTGCGTGGTGCCCGGCTGGAGGTGCCTGCCTGGCTGACAAAGTCACCACGCCGTGGTGACAAATCCACCATCCCAACGGCGATGTTATCCGACTTGCACCTCGATGAGGTCGTATACCCGGCACAGGTCAATTACGTCAATGCGTACAATCGGGAGATCGCCGAGAAGCGGCTCAGGAACTTCTTTGACAACGTGGTCGAGCTGTGTCGCGATTATCTGCACGGGCTGAAGTACGAAGGAATGGTGCTACCCCTGGGCGGGGATATCTTCTCGGGCATCATCCACGAGGAGCTGGTCGAGACCAACGCGGCGACAATCTTCGAGTCGCTACTCTACTGGTCGGAGCCGTTGGCGTCAGGCATCCGCCATATGCGCGATGTCTTCGGGCGCGTCTTCCTGCCGTGCGTGGTCGGCAACCACGGCCGACGGCAACGTAAGCCACACGCCAAAAACCGCGCTCAGGACAACTTCGATTATTTCTTCTACCACCTGCTTGCCAAACTGCTGGCTGGTGAAAAGGGCATCAGCTTTGCCATCAGCGAGGCCGCAGACCAGCCATATGTCGTCTACTCTACGCGCTATCTGCTCACCCACGGCGATCAGTTTCGCGGCGGCTCTGGCATCGCCGGCCTGCTCTCGCCGCTGATGATAGGCGACGCCAGGAAGCGGCAGCGCGAGCAAGCTGTTCGCCGGCCGTACGACTATATGATTATGGGGCACTGGCATCAGCTATCGTTCCTACGTAATCTGATCGTAAACGGCAGCCTTAAGGGCTTCGATGAATATGCATACATTTCCAACTTCCACTACGAGCCACCGCGGCAAGCCTTCTGGCTGACCGACTCGACACACGGTGTGACCATACAGGCACCGATCCACGTCGCTTCAACTGACGAGGATTACTCGGCAGTTGCCGGAGCACGAGCGGTGGTACGAATGGGAGGCGAAGCGTGACGCGCCAGCGCATCTTGCCGGCCGGGTTGCTCTGCGCCTTTCGCGTTCACCCTGAGGACGGGCGGCCGTACTACTCGGTACACGTCTGGGAGTCACGAAAGGCACTACGCGGATATCTGGCTACAGCGGACACTGGGCAGGATGTGCGGCAGGTGATAGCGTGCTGCCTGTGGCCACGACGACGCCGGCCAGTACATATTGGAGAGATCCATCTCAATCGGCAAGACCTCGACCAGGGCACAATCAGCCACGAGGCCACACACGCAGTACTGGAATGGGCACGGCGGCAAGGTCTCGACGTCCACAACCCGTCTGACCCAGCCGCCGCGAACGATGATGAGGAAAGATTCTGTGAGGCCATCGGCAAGTTGGTCTTTTTGATCGATATACAGCTACGAGAAAACGGGTTGTGTAAAAAATAATTTCTTTGCTTGTGGCATACCCTTACACCGTGAACGAGAAAGACCCGAACAAGCCAAATTATCACCGTGAAGAACACGACTCGATGGAGCGCAATTGGGATATTGTTGAGGCGGTATCCGAAGGCACGCTGACTTTGCGTGATGGCGGGGCAAAGTGGTTGCCACTTGAACCGGCTGAAGATCAGCGTGACTTTGCCATCCGCCTTCGCCGGGCGATCTTCTTCAATGCCTTTGAACGAACCTTGCACGGGCTTGTTGGTCTGGTCTTTCGTAAAGATCCGACACTAGCCAGTGACAATCCAGATCGTCTGCTGGAACTCTGGGAGAATATCGACAATGCCGGCACTCACGGCGCGGTTTTCTCAAAGGAGCTGTTCACGTCAGCTTGCAAGTACGGGCATTCACTTATCTATGTCGATATGCCGCCTGCTCTTCCTGCTGGTGCGACCCTCGCAGATGAACGAGCGTTGAATCGTCGCCCTTACTGGGTGATGTATGAGGCCGACCAGATCGTCAATTGGCGTCACGAGAACATCAACGGGCAGCAGACATTGACGCTGCTTGTACTCGAGGAAGAGTCCTACGAGGCGGATGGTGAGTACGGGCAGGAGGAGGTCGAGCGTTATCGCGTCCTGCGCCCTGGGAGCTGGCAGCTTTTCCGGGAAGAGGAGGATGCGGCCGGCAATACGATATATGTCCTTGAGGCTGAAGGCACAACCGGCCTGCCGTATATTCCAGTCTCAGTCTGCTACTCACGCAAGACAGGCCCAATGACCAGCAAGCCACCGCTGCTTGATCTGGCACTGATCAATCTCGCGCATTACCAGAAGTACAGCGATCTCTCGACCTACCTGCACATTGCCAGCCGTCCGATTCTTTGGTTCCGTGGCCGCGACATCAATCGCAAGGTCGAGGCTATTGGCCCGTACACCTTCTTTGACGTAGATGCTCAGAACGGCATAGTGGACTTCGCTGAGACGACTGGCGCGGCGCTTGGTGCGGCAAAGGCAGACATTGACCACCTTGAAAAGCAGATGTCCGTGCTTGGGCTGTCCCTGCTTGCCGGCAACAAGCCAGCACCGGCGACGGCAACCGAGAACATGTTAAACACCGTCAAGGAGGAGTCCGACTTGGCGACCGCCGCACGATCACTGCAAGACGCACTAGAACTGGCTTTGCAGTATACGGCGGCCTATGAAGGGCTCGAGGCTGGCAGCGTCTCGCTTGGGTCGACAATGACTGACCTGACGTTGACGCCGGAAGAGATGCGCGTCTGGATCGAAGGCGCGAATAAGGTTTTCTCACTCGACACGATCTACTCGGTCTTCCAAGCGGCCGGCAAGTTGCCAGAGGACTTCGACGCCGAGCAGGAGAAACTCAACATCGAGGCTGATACCGCCAACATCGGCGGCCAGCTGATTGACGCCTTCAATCGTGGTCAGGCCGGGTAATGCAAAAAGTTTTCCTGCCAATTGTGGCAGGGTAATCACCACACGCGGCGGGATGCCGCTATCACCATCCGGGAGGGATGATGCCACCAATCGAACAGGTATTTGACAGTAGAGACGATGCGCCGGAATGGTTGCGCAGTTCATTGCTTGAGCAGGACGGGAAGTTCGTGTTCCAGGCTGAACTTGCTCACGAAGTCGGCGGATTGAAAAAGGCACTGGAGACGGAACGTAAGCAAAAAGCTGACGCCGAAAAGCGGCTCAAAGGCTTTGAGGGCGTGGACGTTGAACAGTACCAGAGGCTGATCGCGGAACGGGAAGAAATCGAGGCCAGGCAGCTACAAAAGGCCGGCGATTGGGCAACCCGTGAAGATCAGCTTAAGAAGCAACTGCAAGCAGACTTGTCGAAGTACAAGGGCCAGTATGACGCGGAGATCTCAGAGCGCGATGCCAAGCTGGCGATGATGCAGAACGCGCTTGAGCGGTCCCTGATTGAAGCTCAGGCCACATCGGCCATATCTGAGCTTAAGGGGACTCCGGCCCTGCTACTCCCGCACGTTATGCAGCGGGTAAAGATCTTTGAGGAAGACGGCGATTACACGGTGCGGGTTCTCGACGCTCAGGGCCAGCCACGCATCGCCGACGTCAAAGGCACTCCATTTACGATCAAGAATCTGATTGAGGAGATGCGCAATGACCCAATTTTCGGTCGAGCGTTCGAGGCGTCAGGGACGGGAGGTTCCGGAGCGTCAAACGGCAACAAAGCGGGCGGCAACGCCAAAGCAATGAGCCGCAAGTCCTTCGATGCACTCTCTCCCTCTCAGCGGATGGAATTCATCAGAGGAGGCGGGTCAATCACAGATCAGTAAGATCAGGAGAACTGAATGGCTAATACACTTTCCTCCATCTTGCCGGTGATCTACGAGGCGGCGGATACCGTTTCCCGTGAGCTCACTGGTTTCATTCCGGCAACCTTCCGCAATTCCACCGCGGAGCGCGCTGGGCTCAATCAGACCATCACCTATCCGGTTGTTCCCTCGATGACCGCGGCGGATATCACGCCGGCGGCTACGCCTTCGACTGGAACCGATATCACTGTCGGCTCGGGTTCGATGACGATCAGCAAATCACGTAAAGTCTCATTCAATTGGACCGGTGAGGAGCAGACCAGCATCTCGAACGGCGACCGTCCTCAGCTTGCAAATGTCCTCCGCGACCAGTTTACTCAGGCGATGCGCACGCTCGTTAATGAGATCGAGGCCGATCTCTGGGCCGCTGCCTATAAGGGCGCGTCACGTGCTTACGGTACGGCGGGAACTACCCCGTTCGGTACTGCCGGCGACCTCTCCGACTTTGCTGGCGTTCGTCAGATCCTCGACGATAACGGATCGCCTCAGACCGATCTTCACCTCGTTCTCGGCGGCGCTGCGATTGCCAATCTTCGCGGCAAGCAGTCGGTTCTGTTCAAGGTCAACGAGGCCGGTACGGCTGAGTTCCTGCGAATGGGTATGATCGGCGAGGTGATGGGGCTCAATCTCCACAACTCAGCCGGCGTGACCGTCCACACCAAGGGATCAGGTGCTAGCTACCAGCTCAATCTCGGCGCTGGATACGCAGCCGGGTCAACGTCGTTCGCGGTTGATACCGGATCCGGCACGATCCTTGCCGGTGACATCTTCACCAATTCACAGGCAGGTCGCGATGCTAACAAGTATGTCGTTGGTACGGCGCTGACTGGTGGCGTGGTTGTGATCAACGCTCCCGGTAACCGCGTGGCGTGGGTCGACAACGATACCGTTGCGGTCGGTAACAGCTACACGCCGAACCTTGCATTCCATCGCAACGCGCTTCATCTGATTACTCGCGCTCCGGCGATGCCGGCGGGTGGTGACGGTGCGGACGATGTGACGGAGATCACCGATCCAGTGTCGAACCTAACCTTCCAGGTTGCGCTCTACCGCCAGTACCGTCAGATCTCGTATGAGGTCGGTATGGCGTGGGGTGTCAAGGCGGTCAAGTCGGCGCACATCGCGACACTGATCGGCTAAGCGCAGCAGAGGGGGAGTATGGCGATTCAGATGATCAGAATGTACCGTGAGGAGCCTGCCCATCCGGGCGGGCCCACCACGGCCGATGTCCACCCTGAAGAGGCGGAGTCGATGCAGTCGATGGGTTGGCGAGTGCTTGATGACGCCTCTTCCCACAAGCCAATCGAGGCAGAGGGAGGTGATCCAGATATGCCAGGAAAGCCGAGGAAGCCAAAGCCGAAGGGGTGAGTCTTAACCGATGCCGAATACAAGCGACATCATAACCACTGTGGGAGGCTCTGCCAGTACGTCCTATGTGACGCTGGCAGAGTTTGCCACATATCGCGACAACAACCGAATCAACGCGGACGCATTTGACGCGGCGACGCCAGACAACAAGATCCGCGCCCTGATGATGGCAGCCCGCCGACTCAACCGCGAGAACTGGCGCGGCTCAAAGGTGGACGGCACGCAGACCCTTGCGTGGCCACGGTATGAGGTGCCGAAGAAGGATAGTGCGCTGACCGGCACGGCCAATCAGCGGCTCAATGATTTCTCGATGGGATTCTGGGGCGAGTACTACGAATCGACCGAGATCCCGGATGTCGTGAAAGATGCGCAGTGTGAGCTGGCGATTGCGTACCTTGAAGGCTTTGAGACGAACGAGGGGCAGCGAATCAGCCGCTTTCAGGCTGACGGCGTGACGGTCGAATATGCGCCATCGGTGAAGGAGTCGGGCTTGCCGGTTGCGGTGGCTCAGCTCATCAGCGGTCTTTGTCATTCCGGGAGGCTGGTGCGCGGATGAACCTGCTCACATCGTCAACGCTCAATTTGATGCGCGGTGCGCTCTACGGACAACAGGCCAGCCTGACGTTTTACAAGATGACGCCAGCGGATGGAGAGATCGAGGTCTTCACGACGCGACAGGGCTGGCACGTTCAGCGCGACAACAAGAGCGAATCAAATCAGGTGCGCATCTGGATGAGTAGCGAGGTCTCGACCGTAACACTCGACCGTAACCTGCACACCGGTGCAAAGGTGGTCGTCGACGTGAATGGTCGCCAGCAGGCATACCGCATTACGAACATCCGGCCGATGTCACAGCTTGGCAGCGGTTGGGTCATTACCTGCGATCCCGCAGAGAATAGCACGGAGCCCGATAATGGCTGATCCATTGCGCTATGACGTAGAGGTTACACCTGAGGCTGTCCAGCAGATGGGCAGTCAAGCATCGATGGTGGTGCGCGCGATGGCTTCAGGGATCGTTGCCGAAATGCAGCGCCTGATGTCGCTGCCAAAGACAGGCCGCGCCTATCGTCGAGGCCGGACAGCGGTCCATATTGCGTCTGCCCCCGGTGAGGCGCCGGCGATGGACACGGGAACCCTGACAAACTCGATCAACTGGCAGATGACCGGGGAGGCTCAGGCTACCGTCACCATCAATGCCGAATACGCTGCTTATCTCGAATACGGCACGCGCTTTATGGCGCGACGTCCATACATCGAACCAGCGCTGGACAAGGTCCGCGCTGATTATGCCGGCATACTCGGACAGACGCGTGTGAGGATGAATCGGTAATGTCGACGACCTACACGGATCTTGATATCAGGACGGCACTGGAGAGCGTGATTACAACCGCGGCTCCGTTGGCCGTTGTCTATCCGTGGTGGGTGCTTGGCGTCAAGCAGGACACGTGGCCGGGCCTGTTGCGATCATCGACGGACAATGACCGCGTTCACGGCTACGTCATTACGCGCAGTCAGGACAATGGCCGTGAGGTCGCTATGCGTTGCGTTGAGCGTGACTTGTCATATGACATCTGGGCGTTGCACTACTACCAGACAGGCAACAAGGCGGCCAACTCGGATCTGACGTTCAATACGGAACTCGACGCAATCACGGCCGCGCTTGATGACGTGGCCAGCCTGGCAAACGCGCTGAAGCGCAGACAGCCCATACGATGGGCTATTGACCTGAATGTGTATGGCGGCGAGCTTCTGCATTTCGCCGTAGGTTCAATCACCATTGACCCTTGCTAAGGAGGCACTATGCCGCAATATTTGAGTAATGACGTTGCCCTATACGTCACCAAGACAGTGGAGGCCGCATACAATGACGGATCCGCCACTGGTAGCAATTACGCGAAAATCCGCAGCCAGCAGGCATCCTTTGTGCTGCCGCAGGTGGAGTTCCTGAACGATGCCGGTGTACCAGGTAACGGCCACGAGTTTGCAACTCAGTGGTGTGCGAACTACCTGACCCATCCGGCTGTGACCTTCACCGATGATGTGAATTATGCCATCGCCGGACGTCTGGCGTTGCGTGCCCTGGGCGGGACAGATTATCGTGACTGGGAAAC
>OGWG01000033.1_pt1 | contig 21751 bp, 56 predicted proteins | sample 1575911 | NCBI WGS metagenome assembly OGWG01 (sample SAMN07581534, study PRJEB24739) | freshwater metagenome
AATAGCAGATAGACCAATTATAAAAGATAATGAATAATGTATTACATCGTTGCTTTAATTATATTCATATCAGATGGATATGAACATGAAGATTCTCTTTTACATACTATTAATTTTTATTCAAAAGAATCTTGTGAAGAATATTTAAATACCTATGACTCTATTTTAAAATTAAATATAACAAAAATGTTTAATTATAATAATATTGAATTAAAAAAAATTATCAGTTTATCTTGTATTCATGATCAAAATTTACATATGTTATGAAATTAAGTAAAGATTTTACTTTGCAAGAATTAACTAAATCTGAAATTGCAGATCGTAATAATATAACTAATATTCCTACTGCAGATCATATTACTAATCTCGTTTTATTATGTCAGTATATTTTGCAACCTATAAGAATACATTTTGATAAGCCTGTTACTATCACTTCTGGATATAGATCACCAGAACTTTGTGTTTTAATAGGTAGTAAACCTACATCACAACATACATTTGGACAAGCAGCAGACTTTAAAGTTACTGGTGTACCAAATAAAGTTGTATCTGATTGGATAGTTAATAATCTTGATTATGATCAATGCATATTAGAATTTTGGAATCAAGAAGAACCCAACAGTGGGTGGGTACATTGTAGTTATTCTTTTAATAATAATAAAAAAGAATATTTACAAGCTTCTAAATCTAATGGTATAGTTTTATATACCAAACTTTCTTAATCTATTTAATAATTTTTGTATAAATAATTTTAACTGTAATTTTTTAATTATAATACTTTTTTTAATACATTCTTTACAAATCATATTTCAAATAAGTTAATTTTAAATTGACGTTTACGATCTTTATTAATGAATAATAATTCACTTTGTCCTTCAGTATAATTCATTAATCCTTTTTCACGTGCTTTAACAAAAGCATCTCTTATACATATAGGATCAAATCCTGCATAATCACAAGTAGTTCTAAAATCTTTTCCAAGATCTAAAAACCAATTAATTGCTGTTTCTTTATTACGCATATTAATCATAGTAGTACCATTATAATTAGCATCTTCTAATGCTTGTGTTATTATTGCTCTAAATAATCTTTGCTCAGGAAGTGATGAATGTACATTATACTGACTTAACATCTTTAATAACTTCATAAGTTATTCTATCTTTATTTAAAGAATTTGGTTTTAAATTAAGTTGAGAAGGCGATAATGACTTAAATTTATTATAAGCTTCTAAATCATTATCAGCTTCTACAGTAACTGAACCTTCAACGTAACAATATCCATATACTTTAAAAGTATATTTCATAAATTATTTTTACGTCTTGATGCTTCTAAAGTTCTCCAAACATCAATAACTAAACATTCTTTAGCTCTTTTATTTTGAGTGATTCCAACTTTTTCTGCTAAAGCTTGTTTTTGTAATATATACTCTCCGTATATATCTGATGCATAATAAGCTTGTTCTTTTATTGAAAACGATTTGTCATTATTATTATTAATAATGTGTATTGCTTTGTCTCGTTTTTGTTTGTCTTTTAAATATTCTAAACCTGCACTTAACTTAGCATCTTCTTCATCACTATCTGCTAAGAATTTTAAAGCTTCTTCTAATCTTTTTTCATTAATCATAATTTTATTTGTTTACACACCCCTGTACTAACTAACTAAGGGAGACCACTTGAAATACAAGGGTGCGTATGTTGTTAATTAAAATGGTGCTTTTTCAGAACCATCTTCTTGTGTAGAGAGTATATCTCTAACAACTTTATCACAAGCTTTATAAACATCGTCATATTCTTGTACACTTCTGTTAGGAAGAATACTTGATAATAAATTTGACATAGTTAATCTGTATTTCTCAGACCAATTATTATTTGGTATTTGTGCTGAAAATGTTTTTGCTGCTGGTGCAGTATGTCCATTAGTTTGCATAGTATCTCCTTTATCATTAGTTGCATTTAACTGTTCTATTTTTACACAAGTTTGATTATTGCTTCCTGGTTTTTTTATAACATAACCAGTAACTCTAACTTTATCATTCTTGCTAATATGACGACAACTTTGATCAACGAATAATTTTCGTTCAATACCATTTTCCATTTCTACAGCTAACCAGTACTTAACTGGATTTTCTGCATCATGTATATCTTTAACTCCTTTTACTGTTGCATCATATGTTTCTGTATTTGACATTTTTTGTTTTCCTTGTTTGTTTATATGTTTAACTATATTACCTATTTTTTGCATAATTAGAATATACTTATTTCCAAGCTTTTTGCCAGACTTCTTTTGCAAAAATCTTAGCATCAGTATCGCCTTTACCCCATCTAAAATTTTCTAAATTTAATGGGTACATTCTAACTACATCTTCTTTTGTTTTAGCAATAGAAGTTATATGCTCTATAGTTTTAAAAGCATTTATCATTTCATCTAATGATGAATCTAAATGCTCTATTTCTACAGCTTCAGTATCGTTGTAAGAACAATACAATAACATTGTTTGTTTCTTACAAATTTCTTTGTATAGAAATTGCTGTCTAACGTCTGATGGTTTTGGGTACCAATTTTTATCTAACGCACCAGACTTTAATCTTTTAAGATAAGCAGTAGCTTTAGTATCTATAATTATATCTTTAAATTCAAAATCTGTTTTACAACATATATCGTATTTTAAACCATATGGTTTTCCTGGAACTTGAGTTTCTTTTTGATATGAAACTACATCTCCAAATGCTATTAATGAATCTTTAAATCGTACAGCAATTTTAGCTGACATTTCTAATTCATCATCTTCATCTGATCCACCAAGTTCTAGGAATTTCTTTTGAGTAAAATCATATATTGTATCTTCATCATATGCTTCTTTTTGTATTGCGTTCATAGCACCTTCTTCAGCTGCTGAACCCATTATCATTCTTGCATTTGGTTTAGATTCAAATTGATATAGCTCATTAATAATCCAATATGGTGGTGAATCAATAAATGAATTGCCTTTACTGGCAGTATGTCTGTAATCTTTTTCTAACATTAAGTCTCCTATGGTTAATAATATACAATTTTTTATTTCAAATCACTTTAATATTCCTATCAAAATATTAAAAGGACAACAAGAATTTAATAATAATAAACAATATAATTATTATAATATCTCTATCCTTTTATCTTATCTTTTAAACCCTACTCAAAAGTATGGGGTTAAAAGTATTATTCACAGATTGCATAATTGCACTTCTACTAATAGAGTGCAAAGACTATATAAACAATATAATAACAACTCACAGTTTAAATTATTTATTGATAAATTAATCGAATTATTTTATAATAGTAAATATGCAACGACCAGAATTGATAACTCGAATAGTTGATAAAAAAACTGTTCTTTATAATATTCGAGAATCAAGACTAGAATATATGTTTCATCGTAAACATATTTCTGAAGCTCAATATATTTCTGGATCTAGATACAGGCGATTATGTGAAATATCACAATTAGGATCTGGTATTTCTAATATGCAACCACGTATTGATGGTTATCATGATGCTATGATTTCACGTGTTGGAGCTTTATCTGAGCTTGTTAAAATCTCTCAAGAAATAGGACCAGAAGCTGTACATCTTCTTAAATTTTATTGTTGGGAAAACTATTCTATTTTAGAATTATCTAACCTGCTGCACATCAGTAAGAAAAAAATTTCTTATAGAGTGCAAGAAGCATTATCTAGATTAGCTATTTATTTTGGTTACATTAAAATTAGAAATACTATAAAAGGTATTGGTGCAAAAAACCACAAAGTTTAAATCTAAAAAGTATTTAAAATGGGTAGCTTCACTACCCTGTTTGCTTTGTCTTTATAATGAATGCCAAGCACATCACATTACAATCGCTGAAAAGCGAGGTTTTAGTCAAAAAGTATCTGATAAATTTACTATTCCTTTATGTTATGTTCATCATCATCAATTACATATGCTATCTGAACGTAAATTTTGGAATACTTTAAGATTAAATCCTATAGATTATGCTAATATTTTGTATAATATATATACAAATAATGAGCAAAATAACGATGTTTTGATTTATCAACAAATCTACAATAAAGTTTTACCACTTATTAAAGATCACGTTGACTTTCTGTGTCGTCTCAAAGTATAAATATAGTTATCCTTCGAATTATTGTTTTTAAATTATGGCTAAAATCCTAAAATTTAAACGTAAGTCTTTTGCTGAAGATTTTATTAAACATGTTGAACCTGATAAAATAGCAGACTTCGTTCAAAAAGATAATCCTAATATGCCTAGCAACGTAGTAGATGCTATGGCACTAGCTATGATTTATACTACTTATTTACAGTTGCTTATAGATGAAGAATCTATTCCAACAGATAAGGTAGTTTTTGGTGGTTCATCATTTCCAATGGGAATCGATGTCAAAAAAACTATCCACTAATTTTCCATATAAAAAAATTAAAGGCACTCTCAATTGGTATGATGCCAACTCTAAAACAGGTTGGATTGACTCTAAAGAATTTAAAGAATTAACTCCATCAATTTGTCATACTCAAGGTTGGATATTTGAAGAAACTAAAACTTACATAAAAACTTTTAGTACTTATAGTATTGATCCTGAAGATAACTCTATAGAATTTGGTGAGATACTTTGTATTCCAAAAGTTTGGTTAAAACTCAGGTGACTTTTTTAAAGGATCAGTAATATCTTCATCGTTAATATATTCTATTCCTTCTAACCAAGCCATTTCTTTTTTTGTTTCTACAATTTCTTTTTTAACTAAACTTTTAGCTTCATCAAGTTTGCTTACCAAGACTGGAAAATTTTGTTCATATATTCCATAAATGTATAAATCACTTATCGCAGATGCGACTCTTGATAAGCCTTTAAATCGTTTTTGTAAACGACTATGCCTTGAGTCATCAAACATTAATCAGTACCACCAACTTTAACATTTTCATCAGGCAAATGAGATTCACCTTCTAATTTAGCAATACGATCTTTAAGTTTATCAATTTTCTTTTTAAGAGTCTCTCTTTCATTAAGTAACTTATTAATATTTGCTTGAAGTATTTTCATTTTTGGATCTACGTTCATAACATATCTACCTTTTGTTGATTAATTTCATTTTGAGTTATTAATTTATTTGCAATACTAAGTAAAGTTTCTTTATCATTACTATCCAAATAATTTTTATTTACACACATTTGAATACTATTAATTAATATTGATAATGTATTTATTTTCATTTGCTCTCTATAAAGCATTTCTTGAAAAGAATCTTTCATGTTCTTGATCCGAATTGTTTTGTATCTACCGCACATGATTTAGTTTCATCATATACTATAGCTACATTTCCTGCAATAAAATCTCCTGGAATACACATATGTCCAGTTTTTTCTTGCCAGTCATACCACATATCTGTAGCAATTTCGTTGTATTTTATTGGTTCTTTTAATTTAGATTCTTCATCACAATACATATCAACAATTTTACCATTTTCTATTCCTTGTTGAATTTCAATTATATCGCAATTAATTAAAGGATATAGTTCTTTAAATGTTGGCTTTTTGTCAAACATATGTACTGTTTGTGTTTTTGGTTCTGCATTTAATATTACTACTTTGTACATTATTTGTTCTCCTTTTATTCTGGGTTTTCTTGTTCTACTAAGATTTCAAATCTTAATAAAGTTTTTCCGTCATCTGCATATCTTGCAAATATAGGAAATGTTCCATCACCTACTTGTGTTCGCATAACTATACCAACACAAGCTCCGTGTTTATTTATAAGTTCATTACTACTTGTAGTTTCCATATTTTTATAATTAAATACTTCTGTATCAGTTATATAACATGGATCTGTTATTAATAGTTGACCACTATCAACACCAGCAGAACCTAAATAAACTGCATTTTCAAAGCTTTCATTAGCTTTTTTAATTAATGTATTAAATTGAGTCATTGTTTTCTTTTTGTTTTATTTCGTTTAAATAATTACGTATTAAAACTTTAATTACTCCAGACATTGTATAATTCTTTAAATTACAATATTCTCTAAATTCTTTATACAAATCATCTGTTAATGTAATACCAAGTACTCCGTACCTGTTAACCCATCTACGTTTAGATTTACTATTAAGTTCGTTATTAATTTGTTCTATATCCATTTGTCCCTCAATAATTTAGTTATTATTTTTAATGCTGCTTGATCTTTAATGTATTCTTTTCCATGATAATCACCAAATTCATTACGATCATAGACATGTCTTGAGCTCCAAAATATGTCATATTTCCATTCTTCCCATTTATCTAATAACTTTTGTTTATTTTTTGTATTAAGTTTCATTAATTAAATCATCACTTTCTATTTCTGGATTATAATATTTAGATTTTTTACTTATTTTATTATAAGCAATCAATCTCCTTTTTACATATTTAAATGTTTTAACATCATCTTGACTTAATTGATGTCCAAGCATTTCAGTTGCCATTAAATATGATTTAATGATTCTGTATGCTTTATTTAAATATTGTATTTCTATTTTTATTATTGGTTTATTTTTTATTCCCATATACATTGATACATAAAAACTTCTTTATCTTTATAAAAAGTTCCAATCTGTTTATTACCTTTATAGTTTTTAACAGTTTTTACATAAGTTATATTATTAAACTTTTTATCACAATCATAAACTGATGTTGAATTTGTTATTGGAAATAACAATGTAGAACCATTCATAAATACTAATATTAATGCTATTGTTTTCATTAATGTAAATACTTTTTTATTTTGTGTTTTACTATATCAACCCAATCGTAAAATTCTTTAAAATAATTACGATATTCTTTGTCTCTCTTTTTTTTAATTTCTTCAAAAGCTTCTTTAGTAGCTTTATCTAAAATTTTTAATTGTTTTATTGGATTTAACATTATTCCTTTCTTGAAGTTCGGTAGTTGCCTGTGGCTCTACAGAACTTGATAATTTCTGTTTAATTTTTTCATGCAAAACTTTTTCCCATTTTTGATTAGTTTCTTTATTATCAGAAAATGTTAAAACTTTAACGTGTTTATTTAACCACTTTTGCAATTGATCTTTCATTTTTATCTCCATATATTTTGCTTAAGTTTCTAGCTTTTGACATCCATTCAACTGGAGTTAAATTAACTAACCAATCGCTTACTGATGGTATATAGCCACAATCTTCTATTACATGTTGTTCAGCAATTAATTTAACTGGAACGTGCTTTCCAGTATTAAGTACTATGTAATCACCAAATTCATTTATACATTCTTGTATTCCTAATGAATGGTGTCTTAATGCTCTATGTCTAAAATCTGGATGGAAAGCTTTAGTAAAATCGAACCAATTATGGATTCGAAGATAATCATCTAAACATCCACCCCATTTACTTACACTTGATTGAGCATGATATACTGGTGTTGCCATATTATTATTTGTTTAAAGTTATATTGATTCTTCCAGAATCTTTTAATGGTCGCCAATCTTCTACTGTTTCATTTCCTTCTAATGTATATTCTCCAGTAATTACATTTAATAATACTGTACCATTTACATTAAATTCTCCAGCAAATGAACCAAATTGATCTAAAGCACCAAGTTTCCAAAAAATATCATCTAAATGTATTTCATTTAATCTTTCGTACTTGCAAATATCATGATAAAATATATCTGCTTTTGTTACATTTTTATGCTGATCAAGATATTCTCTTTTAACTAATTCTCTTATGTAATAAGATTGATTAGTACAATCTTTTAAATCAACATTATTTTTATCTTTATCTAACCATACAAAACTATCATAACCACCTTCATCATGCCCACCTGAAAATTCAGCTTGAGCAAATCTAATTTTTAATCTTTCAAATTCTTCTGCAAATCCTTCAAGAAAATTAGATACGTTTTTGTGGTTTACTTCTTGACTTAATATTCTTTGTCTTTCGTAAAACTTATTTTTACGTTTTGTATTTTTTACTGTTTCTATAAAATTTAATATAGTATATATCATTATTATCCTTTTGTTATGGGCATTGTTTATAGAGTGTCATTTCACTCACCAGGAATAATTTTAATTGGATTTCCTGGATGGTACTTAAACCCTTAATCCCAAACCCATTATTATTTTATTTTTCTAATTGAAGCATAGCTTTTGGAGCTTGTACTTCAATATTAGCTTTCTTAAATGTATGACCAAGAAATTTCCATACATCTTGAATACTTTGTCCAGAATATAAAATATTCTGAGCTTCTTCTTCCATTACATCTAAGATTTTTTTTTCTTTAAACTTATCTGATCTTTCAATAAGTTTAGTGGTTTCATCTGCACATTTTTCACGTAAATAATATTTTACGTTATTTACATTATGAAACCAATCATCACTTTTATTACGAAGTTTGGTATCTGAATCTTCATTATCCCATCTTCGTGTTAATTGCCATTTTTCTAAACTTCTTTTTAATTGTTCAGCAGCATCTGAAACTGCAAGTCGTAACTTGCTTTCATAATTATCTTTACTAGCTTGAAATTTTTCAAGTTTATCTTTTGCTGTTTCTACTGCTTTTAAATCTTTATCTATACCTAATTTATCAATAAAAGATTTAAAGTTTTTTTCTATGGCTTTATTAGTTTCTAGATGTATTTCTGACTCTATTTTTTTACGTCTTTGAATAAACTTATCTCTAACGTATTTTTCTAAATACTCTAGCTCGTTTTTTCTAATAGGTATCATACATTCCTTTTAGTTTAGGGTACTGATCACTTTTAGGTTCAATCAATACCCTATTGTTTATTTATGCTGACTCAGATAGATTATTAATTGACTTTTCAGACAATTTAATCATTTGTTCAGCAGTTTGTTTTGTTGCTTCACTTGCATCCATTCGTGAGCAAACACGGATGAATAATGTTGTCGCAGATGTTTTTTGGCCCATTGGGTCTAATGCAGCTAATATCTTATTGCTTTTGACAGCAGTATGACATGTAGCTAATAAATGTGCATAATAATCACACATTTTGCTATATTTATCTGCTACTCTTTCTTGTTGAGATTTAGTCAGCTTTTCTGTTGACATTTTCTTTTTTCTCCTTTTTCCTGATTTCAAATGGTAATTCAATTTCATCAGGCATGTTGTTAGCTACAGCATTGAATAATCCAATACTGATTCTCACTGGTAGTGTAAGAATTTTAATTGTGTTATTTTTTATGTTGTCTATATTTTTCATATTTTTTATTTAACCTTTCTAGTTTAGCTTGAGTATCACGATATTCTTTCGCAAACTCTTTCGTTCCTGGAATTGGATCGACATCTTTGGTGAGCCAATCCCAGCTTTTTTTAGTTACTATACCTAATAGAGTGAAACCTACATATTTAATTATGTGAAACAATGGGTTCATTATTTATTTCTCTTTCTATTTTAGCAAATTTTGCGTTGACTCTATCTTGTTTATGCACTGTCAAATCAATAAATTGATTAGGATCTTGCTTAAATTGATTTAAGTCTAACTCAAAATGTTTTGCTAATGTTAATAAATGACCACACCTCATACGATTTCTTGCAGTTTCGTATTTATCATATTGTTGGTATGCTACCCCCATTATGTTTGCCATTTCTGTCAAAGTTTTGTTCATTTTTTTTCTGATTAGATATAGATGTTTTGCTATCAGAATATCTTCTTTGTTTTTTCTCATATATTTCTTTTGCCTTTCCAAATAGTGATTTTAATACAAACAACTCTCGCTTGTCGGAGTTCGTTTGTGATGTAACCACTCTTATTGTATTTGGCTCTTTTGATTTATAATTAAGACGCACAACAATTAAATATCCTTGTTTAGGATATAAAATTGATTGATACGTCATGTGTTCAATGTACGGAGTCCACCATTTCATTCTTTCTTGTTGTATAAAGCCACTAAATGGTAGGCTATATACTATTTCAAGAGATCGTTTTAATGGGACTCTCTTGTTTTTGAACTTGTTCTTTAATGTTATTACGTACATTATTTTCCACCCATTTCTGAAGTTCACAGTACAATCTGTATTTAACTTCACTATCTGCCATAGAATCTATTAATGCTAATAATTCTAATGCTTGATTTTGTTTGTTAAACATTATTTAATCTCCATTTTATAGAGTCGCATATTAATATCATCTAATCTTTGAGATACTCTCATAAGATTCATATTAATATTTTGTCTTTCTTCTGACTCTCTCATAAATTGTACAACTAGTATTAAAAATAATACAGTTTGTATTAATAATAATGCTATCATCATAATTGTATTTGTTTCCATATATTTATTGTTTAGTTAACCCCTGCACTAGACAGGGGCTAACGATTTCAGGTTATTCAGCAGATAATCTTACAGATATATCTTTTAACAGTTGTTCAATAGTATCAAGTCTTTCATCTTGACTATTAAGTCTGTTATGAAGTACTTTAGGTATTAAAATACCAGCTTGTACTTTTTTGACATAATCACTATTCATGTCAATTGTTTTGTTTTCTGTTGTCATAGGTTCTCCTATTGTTAGTTATTTTGGGTTAATACCCAATCACTTGTGTTGGGTTATTTACCCTTTCTTTCTTGTTCTTTTCTATACTCAATATCAAATTCTTTCTGTTCTTTGAATTGAATATATATATTATAGGCGATCATAAAAACCGCCAATAACAGACCAAGAACTATAATAGTTGCTATTATTCCATACACTATTCCCATATCTATACTCCTATTAGTTAATCATTATTTTGCTTATCTTTAGGAAACAATTCATCAGCTATTTTCTTTCCTTGATAAATAACTGCGGCAGAACTGATTATTTGTATTAATAACCAGATACAAGCTAAAACAATCAATAAAGTAATCATAACTATTTCATCCTTTTATATTTAACTACAAATCTAGTAAGATAATTCTCAAATTTCTTATCATGATTATGTGGTTTCTTCTTAGGAATTGGTGTCAATGGTACTTCTGACACATTAAATAGCTCTAGTTGTGCTATCTTTTCCTGTACATTTTTATACATATTATCTCCTTTAGTTAGTTATATCAGGGAGTTAATTGATTATTAACAATCAATAATCAGTTGCGTTCCCTCACAAAGTGAGGGGAACAGCAACGATACAAACGTAAACAATACAAATAATAACAAATAATATTTCTATTCTTTAAAAATAAAGGATAATCGATGAAATAAGGGGTTTTGAATCAACCCCCAATCGATATAGTATGCAAATGCTTGGAAAACAAAGGGGGGGTTTGTACATAATCTTCTCAGATTCACAAACAACATTAACAATTGAAAGGTAAATATATGGCAGCACCAATATTAGGTGGTATATATCCAGCTTTAGCTAGATTTGGATATGGTATAGCTAGAGCTCTTAGACCTACTAAGGTAGCATCAGCTATCAAAAAAGCTACCCCTGTAGCAGTCAAAGAAGCCGAATTTTCACCAATGATACAACAAGGTGTAGAGGGAGCTAAGAAAAAACTTTATAGCGGTTATAGAAGCTTATACGCAGGAACTTTGGGTACTTCAACTAGACGTAAAGTAACTAGTGGAGTATTAGGTACCTATGGAACAATGTCATTTCTAAATGGAGATGACGATGATATGGAGGAATAATATGATAAAATCAACTATTACTAGTTTAGTAAGCAAAGTTAAAGCTTCTAAAATTGGTAGAAAAGCATCGGCTATTAATAAATCGGCTATAAAGCCAGTTATTAAAAAAGCTAAAAAATACCCAAAAACTACAGCAGCTATTGGAGCTGGTGCAGTAGGCACAGGATTTTACCTATACAATGGTAAACGTAATGCCTATGAAGATAGTATGGAATAATGAATTTAGAAGATTTAGCAGATGCTATATTAAACCTTTCTTCTGATGAATCAGAAAAACTTAGTTTAATTATTAAAGCTAAGATAATGCCAGAAATGGCAAAACAAAAAGGTTTACTAGACGAACAAGCTAATAACCCACAAATGCAAGAAATGGCTAGACCACAAGAGCCAACTATGGCTCCACCTACAACACGTGAGGTTGCATTAAATAGTTTATTAGGTTAATAGGAAATTAGAAAGGAGAAAATCTAATATGCCTATGGTCGGTAAAAAAAAGTTTCCATACACTAAAAAAGGAATGGCAAGTGCTAAAAAGTTTGCTATGAAAAAGGGTATGAAAATGAAAAAAAAGAAAGGTTATTAATGCCTAGAGAAAAATCTATACAAGACTTCATAGATCAGTTAAAAGAAATTTATGCAGAACAAGAAGAACTGCTAAATGAATTTGAAACTGAATTTGGAGAAATGTCAGATGAAGATGATGATGAAGAAGAATAAACCAAAACTTGGAACTGGCACACGATTTAAACAATTGACAAGTCAATTAGCTAAACGTGGTGTTAAGAATCCAAAAGCTTTAGCAGCATACATTGGAAGAAAAAAATATGGTAAAAAAAGATTCCAACAGTTAGCAGCTAAAGGTAAACGATAACATAGGGAGACCACATGGCACAAGATTTAATACCATACGATCCATTAAGAAATGTACCGCAAAAAAAACTTAAACAAAAAGTTTCTGAAAAAGTAGTTACTACTAATCCATTTGCAAATATTGGTAGAGCTGCTAAATCGGTTGTTAAAAAAGGAATTGCTTTTGGAGCAGTAGGTGCAGCACTTACTGGTGGAGCTTATGTATTAGGAGCTCCATCTAGAAGATATGAAATGTCTCCAAAAGTTGGAGAAGATAGAGATTTAAGAGTTCCAATTATTTGGCGAGGTGATGAATAATGTCTGAAGTTAAGACAGAAACAATTGAAACATTAGTTACAGAAGCAAATAGTTTACCTGTACCTAAATCTAATCTAGGTGGTAAAAGACCTGGAGCTGGGAGACCTATAGGACCAAGAAAACAAAAACAATGGAAGATGGTTGAAGAACTTGCAACTAAGTATCAACAATCACCTTTAGATTATATGTTATCTGTGTTAAATTGTCCAAAGACTTCACCAGAAAGAAAATTATATGCAGCAGAAAAAGCAGCTCCATTTGTACATCCTAAACTTGCTAACTCAACAAGTAGAGTAGGATTTGATGGAAGAATTAATATCAAAGTCAAATGGGAAGAATAAAACCTACGAAGTTTCTGTAGGATATAAACCAAGACCATTACAACGACAAGTACACGATTCATTAAAAAGATTTAATGTATTAGTTTGTCATAGACGATTTGGTAAATCGGTTCTTGCAATTAATGAACTTATTAAAACTGCTACTGATAAACCAAGATCTAAACTTGCATATATAGCTCCAACTTATAGACAAGGTAAAGCTATTGCTTGGGATTATTTAAAATTTTATACAAGACCACTAATGGCATTTGGTGGTGATCGTAATGAATCTGAACTTAGAGTAGATTTATTTAACGAATCAAGAATCCAAATTTATGGAGCTGATAATGCCGATTCACTTCGAGGTTTAGGATTTAATGGAGTTGTACTTGATGAGTATGCAATTATGTCTCCTAGAACTTGGACTGAAATTATAAGACCAGCTATTTCAGATACACAAGGTTGGGTTATTTTTATTGGTACTCCAATGGGACATAATCAATTTTGGGAAGTTTATGACTTTGCAAAACGAGGTCATCCAGATTGGTTTGGTCAGATGTATCGTGCTTCTGAAACATTAATCATTCCACCTGATGAATTAAAAGAAGCTCAGTCTATAATGACTGAGGAGCAATACAATCAAGAATTTGAATGTTCATTTACAGCAGCAGTAAGTGGAAGTTATTATGGTAAATTAATTACTACCGCTGAAAATGAAAACAGAATTACATCTGTACCATATCAATCATCTATTCCAGTAGAAACTTGGTGGGATTTAGGAATAGGAGATTCAACAGCTATTTGGTTTGTACAAAGAGTTGGTGATGAAATTCATGTAATTGATTACTATGAAACATCTGGTGAAAGCTTGTATCATTATGCTGAAATTTTAGAAAAAAAAAATTATCATTATAATAGACATGTAGCTCCACATGATATAGTAGCTAGAGAGTTAGGTACTGGTAAATCTAGATTAGAAGTTGCAAATGAAATTGGTATAGATTTTGAAATTGCTGCTAAACTAGAAGTAGATCACGGAATTGAAAGTGTAAGAAATACTTTACCTTATTGTTTTTTTGATAGAGAAAATTGTAAAATTGGATTAGATGCTTTACGACAATATCGAAAACAATGGGATGAAAGAAATCAAGTATTTAAAAATAAACCTTTGCATGACTGGTGTTCACACGCAGCAGACGCATTTAGATATGGATGTGTACACAATCCAATTGATACGTCTGAGTGGACAAAACCAATTTATGTAGATACAAAATATGTTGTATGAAAAACGAAAGAGAAATTGTTTCAATATTAAATAGAGAAATTAGAGCATCATCTGGTTATATTGGTGGTGAGATTGTTTCAAAAAGAAGAAAATCTTTAGAGTATTATTTAGGCAGACCATTAGGTAATGAAGTAGAAGGCAGATCTCAAGTTATATCTAATGATGTATCAGACACAATTGAAAGTTTATTACCTTCATTAATGCGAATATTTACAGCAGGTGAAAATGTATTTCATTGTGAACCTGTTGGTGTTGAAGATGATGAAGTTGCAAGACAATGCTCAGATTATTTAAACTATATTTTTTATAAAGAAAATTCAGGATTTATATCATTATATACTGCAATCAAAGATGCACTTATACAAAAAAATGGTATTTTAAAAATTTATTGGGATGATGCTCAACGAACTACTCGTGAAGAATATAAACGATTAACTGATGATGAATATAATCTTTTAATTGATGATAAAGAAATTGAAATAGTTGAACATTCAGAATATGAAGAATCATTAACTGATCAAGATGGAAAAGAATTTGATAAAATTACTTTTCATGATATTGTAATAAAAAAAACAACATCTTTTGGTCAAGTTAAAATTGAACCTGTACCCCCTGAAGAATTTTTAATAGAACGTAGAGCAAAAGATATTAATTCTGCAAATTTTATTTGTCATAGAACTACTATGACTAGAACTGCATTAATTGAAATGGGATATGATCCTGAAGAAGTTGCTAAACTTCCAGTAGGTGATACTAATTATTATTCTGAAGATCGTTTTACTAGATTTCAAGAAACAGATTTTTCAGCACCAGAAGATGGTGGTGATGAATCTAGTGATGAAATTTTAATTCATGAATGTTATGCTCGTATTGATATTAATGATGATGGCAAATCAGAACTAGTAAAAGTTTTATTAGCAGGTGATAGTGCATATAAAGCATTAAGTATTGAAGAAATTGATTCAATGCCTTTTGTTTCTATTACACCATTAATAATGCCTCATAGATTTTATGGCAGATCAGTTTCTGAATTAGTTGAAGATATACAATTAATTAAATCTACAGTAATGAGACAAATGTTAGATAATATGTATCTAACAAATAATAATCGTATTGCTGTACAAGATGGTCAAGTATCATTAGATGATCTATTAACAAATAGACCAGGTGGTATTGTAAGAACAAAACAACCACCATCAAATGTTATTATGGCTATGAATACCCAATCTATTGGGGATCAAGCTGGAGCTGTATTACAATATTTAGATACTGTTAAAGAACAACGCACAGGTATTACTAGACAATCTCAAGGTTTAGATCCAAATACTTTAAATAAAACTGCAACTGGTATTAATCAAATTTTAACTCAATCTCAAATGAGAATGGAGTTAATTGCTAGAATATTTGCTGAAACAGGTATTAAAGATTTAGGATATAAAATATTTGAATTAATTTGCAAATATCAACAAAAAGAAAAGATTGTTAGAATACGTGGTAAGTTTATTCCAATGCGACCATTTGAATGGAGAGATAGAGTTAATGTTACAGTAGCTGTAGGACTTGGCACTGGTTCAAAAGAACAACAATTAATACTATTAACTTCAATTCTTGAAAGACAATTACAAGCTGTTAATCTACAACAAAATGTTTATGGTCCTGTAGTTAATCTTAGAAACATTTATAATACATTAAAGAAACTTATTGAGAACGCAGGTCTTGGTAATATTGAACCATACTTTATGGATCCAGATGTTGGTGCTTCTCAAATGCCACAACTTCCACCTAAAGGCCCAACTGAATTTGAAAAAGTTTCATTAGCTCAAGTACAAGGTGAAAATGAAAGACAAGTACTTAAAGCTCAAATGGAATTAAAACGTATTGAGTCTGAAATGAGAGCCAAATTGCTTGACTTTGAATTAAAAGTTAAAGAAATGGAGCTTAAATATAATACTAAAATAAATGAGATTGATTTAAAGAACAGATCTATGATAGAAACTGAACAATTAAAACAATCTAGTGATATATTTAAACGTATCATGGAAGGACAACAACAGTTTTTTGGAAAGAATGGACAAACAGGACAAACCACAGAACCTGGACAAACAGATTCTCAGGGGCAAACAAGCTAGTATTTTACTAGACGAGCCTTTGTTGAAAGAAGCCTTTGAATATTTATTCGAAGCATATCGCAACGAAATATTTAAGACTTCATATTCCGATCACGAACAAAGACAAGTTCTTTGGATGGCATATAATATGCTAGACAAAATAAAAGGACATCTAACTTCTGTGATGGAGACTGGCAAACTAGCTGCCGTTGAGCTAGATAACCTAAAACGTCAATCGTAATAATTACGAAACGATAACCTTAAGGAGCATATATGGCAGATAATAAATCTGTTACGAGTGCTGCTGAGAAAATACTTGGTTTACTGAATCCAAAAGGACAATCAGCACCAGTAGTCAAAGCAGAACCATCAGTAGAACCTGAAGTAAAAAAAGAAGCAACTCCTGTTGCTAATACTCAGGAAGTTTCAAATGACAATCAATCAACGTCTGACGAAATTGTTGAAGAAGCAGTTGCTACTGAAAATACACAAGAAATAGTTGAAGAACAACCAACACAACAAGAAGAAGTCAAGAAACCAAATCTCCACCGAGTTAAAGTTAATGGTCAAGAGTTAGAGGTTACACTTGATGAACTTAAGTCTGGTTATTCTCGTGATTCAGATTATAGACAAAAAACTCATCAACTTTCTGAACAAAGAAAAAGTTTAGAAACTGAAAAAGAGAGTTTACGTCAGACTTATGAATCAAGACTTAAAGAACTTAATAATGCAATTCAAACTGCAGATTTGTTTTTTAAAGAGCAAATGGGCAATCCAGATCTATCTCGTTTATACGAAGAAGATCCTGCTCAAGCTGCTAAGTTGGAGTTTAAAATTAGACAACAACAAAGTAAGATTAATGAATTAAGAAAAAAAGCAGATGATGCTTTTCAAGCTGAATTTCAACAATACTTACAAAAACAAAAAAAACTTGCAGAAGAACGCATACCTGAGTTTGCAGATCCAGTTAAGGCAACTGAGTTTAAAGTAACAGCTAAAAAAACTTTAGCTGATTATGGCTTTAATGATGATGAAATATCATCTTTAGCTGATCATCGTTTCCTTATGGTTCTAAAAGATGCTATGCAGTATAAAAACTTAAAGAGCAATAAAGATTTAACTGTTAAAAAAGTTACATCTGCTCCTAAAGTAATTAAAGCTGGAATAGCTAAAGGTGATTCTAATAGTCGTGATATCATAAAACAAAAAATTGTGAAAGTACGTAAAACTGGTCGTCTTGAAGATGCTCAGTCTGCGATACTTGATATGATAACGCAAAAAAAATAAGGAAAAATAAATGGCACAACCATCGAATACTTTCGATACTTACGATGCAGTAGGTATTAGAGAGGACTTACAAGATGTGATTTATTCTATTTCTCCAACTGATACTCCTTTTATGAGTTCAGCTGCTAGAGAACAAGTTAAATCAACAACACACGAATGGCAAACAGACGCACTTGCTGCAGCAGTAACAAATAATGCTGTTATCGAGGGCGATGAAGCTACTCTTGATGCTTCTACAGCTACAACTAGACTTGCAAATAAAACGCAAATCATGGATAAAACTGTAGTTATTACAGGCACTCAAGAAGCAGTTGATAAAGCTGGTAGAGCAAGTGAATTAGCTTATCAAATTGCTAAAAAATCAAAAGAACTAAAACGAGACATCGAAGCTACTTTACTTGCTAACCAAGCTAAAGTTGCTGGTGATGCTTCAACTGCAAGAAAATTTGCATCAATTGGAGCATGGGTGTACTCAAATGACGCATTTGGAACTAGTGGTGCTTCTCCAACAGGAGATGGTACTGATGCTAGAACTGATGGAACACAAAGAGCTTTCACAGAAGATCACTTAAAAACAGTTATCAAATCTGTTTGGAATGCTGGTGGTAATCCATCTATCCTAATGGTTGGTCCTTTTAACAAACAAAAAGTATCTGGATTCACAGGTGGATCTACTAGATTTGATGCTTCAGAAGATAAAACATTATACGCAAGTATTGATGTTTATTCATCTGACTTCGGTGATCTAGAAGTTGTACCTAACAGATTCTCTAGAGATAGAGATGCGTGGGTTCTGGATATGGACTACTGGTCTGTAGGTTTCTTAAGAGACTTTACTATGCACGAGTTATCAAAAACTGGTGATAGTGAAAAAAGACAGCTTTTAGTTGAGCTTACTTTAATCTCTAGAAACGAAGGTGCTAGTGGACTTGTTGCAGACTTAACAACGTCATAGTATAAATAATCTGAGGGGGAGAGTAATCTCCCCTTCATAAAAATTTGTTTGGTCTTTGAAGTCTTAAAGACGGAACGAAGCAAACATAGGAAAATAAAAATGAGAACATTAAACGACTACTTTTTAACTGCTAGATTAGCTGATGTATCTGCTGCTAGTTCAGTTAATATTGCTGTACCTGATGATGGAAAAATTATTAAAATTATTTCTGTTTTAAGTGGAGCAATCACAGGAGCTAATTCTGCTGTAACAAGTGCTGTTAATGGAACTGCTGTAACAGGTGGATCATTCACAGTTGCTTATTCAGGATCAGCTGCTGGAGACATTGATACTGCTGAACCAACAGCTGCTAACAGTGTTAAAGAAGGTGATTATATAACAATTACATCAGATGGTGCGTCATCAACAACACAACCAATTGATATAACAGTTATTATCAGAAGATAATTTTACATTAGGGGGTAGCAATACCCCCTTTTTTAATTTAAAAGGAAATATATGGCAATTATGAATTATGGTCTTAGACCAGTAACAACATCTAAAGTAGCTATGAGTGGTTCATCTGCTCAAAGTTCTGCAATAGGTGCAAACATACAATATGTAAGATTAGTAGCTGATGCTAACTGTCATTATAATATTGGTGTTAATCCTACAGCAACAACAAGTTCAGTTTATTTACCAGTTGGTGAAATAGAAATTATTAAAATTTCTGAGGGTGAAAAAGTTGCTGCAATTTGTGCATCTGGAAATTTATACGTTACATCATTAACTGAGTAATGTCCAAGTTAAGAGACATTGAGTTTGATGGAGTAATCCGTTCAGATTATATTAAAGAATCTGATGGTAAGCTTACTATTAAACAAACTCAAGATGTTGAACCAGTTCTTAAAAAGAACAAACAACTTATTACTTTAAATGATGGTTATTCTAAATCTAGAGATATTAAAAGAATAGCAAGTATTCCTAATATTTGTTTAACTATTTGGGCTAAAGAATATAATGGTACAAATAATTGGTTTGGAATACCTGATGCTGAACGAAAAAAAATTTTAAAGAAAAAATTAAATTCTGATGAGTATAGATATTTTAGAACATCAGAAGGAAAAATTTAATGGCAATTAGTACCTATACAGAATTAAAATCTACAATAGCTAACTGGCTTAATAGATCTGATCTTACATCTGAAATATCTGATGATTTTATAAAATTAGTTGAAGCTGATTTTAATGCTAAATTAAGAATCAGACAAATGGAACAAATTGATACTATTACTATTAATAGTGAAACAGTTACAGTTCCTACTGGATTTATAGCTGTTAGATCATTTTATATTTTATCTGGTAATACAAAATATCATTTAAATTATATTACACCTGCAAATCTATTTTCTACTAAAGGTGGATCAACAACTGGTATGCCAAGAGTATATACAATTGAATCAGATAATGGTACTGAACAATTTAGATTTGCTCCAAGTCCTGATACTACTTACACAGGTTATTTACAATACTATAAAGCATTTACAGCTTTATCATCTACTAATCCTTCTAATTATATTTTAGATAAACATCCATCTATATATTTATATGGAAGTTTATTTCATGCATCTAATTTTGTTGGTGGTATTGATGCTAATCAAGTTCAAACCTGGACCGCTATGTATCAAGCAGCATTATTAAGATGTGAAAATAATGATCTTCAAGATTCATTTGGTGGAGCTCCAGTAATGCAAAAAACAGATGTTGGTACTGATTTATCTTTCTATAGGAGAAAATAAATGCAAGTTCCATTTGGAGAATGGTTACCAGATCAACCAACACATTTAAATAAAGGTGCTAATGTAGCTAATAATGTTTATTATGCTTCACAAGGTTATAAACCATTTAAAAGTTTAACTGCATATAGTTCTAATAATATTGGTTCTAACTCTAAAGGTGCTGGATCTTTTAGAGATGGATCAAATAATGTTTATAATTTTGTTGGTAATAAAACAAATATTTACCAATTAGATGGTGGTTCATTTACATCACGTAAATCAAGTTTAACAGGATCTGATACAGATTTTTGGACATTTACTCAATTTGGTAATTACATTATTGCAAGTAATGGTGTTGATGCTCCATTATATTATTTAATGGGAACATCTACTAATTTTGCAAATTTATCAACTATTGCAACATTAGGAACAGTTCCAACATTTAGAGTATCAGGTGTTATAAGAAATTTTTTAGTTACAGGTAATCAACCAACTAATGTTAATCGTGTACAATGGTCTGGTATTGATGATATAACTGTATGGGAATCAGGAAGCAAACAATCTGATTATCAAGATCTTCCAGGATCTGGTGGTAAAATTGTTGCTATAACTTCAGGTGAAATAGGATATGTATTTAGACAAAATCAAATTATTCGTCTTGACTATGTTGGTGGACAAACCATATTTCGATTTTCCGTTATATCTTCTAATCGTGGTGCTGTTTATGGACAAACTGTAACACAAACAGATAGACGAGTATTCTTTTATGCAGATGATGGATTTTTTGAAATTAATGGAGATGCATTAACTGCAATTGGTGCAGAAAAAGTTAATAGATTTTTTGATTCAGATTTAAACAAAGCTTATTCAGATCGTATTGTTGCAGCAATAGATCCTTTTAATCAATTAGCTATTTGGTTATATCCATCAATTTCTAATACAAATAATACTACTGGTATTTGTGATAAATTATTAATTTATAATTATGTTACTCAAAAATGGAGTACAGCAAATGCTAATGCTTCAACAATTTTTACACAATTTGTAGGTGCTTATACAGTTGAATTAATGGATATTATATCAACTAATTTAGATAATATTAATATTGCTTTAGATACAGACTTTTGGTCTGGTGGACAATTATATTTAGGTGCAATTAATAGTGATTATAAAGCAGCAATATTTTCTGGTAAGTAAAGTATCGTGACTGGG
>OGWG01000034.1_pt1 | contig 21508 bp, 22 predicted proteins | sample 1575911 | NCBI WGS metagenome assembly OGWG01 (sample SAMN07581534, study PRJEB24739) | freshwater metagenome
ATATGAAAAAAGTTTTCACTGAAGCTTAAATCTTTTTTTGGATCTATTATATCCAGTCCTTTTCTTGTTCTAAAATTTGCAGCGACAGCAGTTGGAGTTTTTGCAAAAATTTTTATAAATTTATTATAATTAGCTTCGATAGTATTTGTTGAGGTTTCAGAGTCTTCCAAAGCTAGATGACTAACAGAGGTTCTAGTTGTATCCATTGGATGAGCATTTTTGGGATAACTTTGAATGACTTTTTTTAAATTAGAAGAAATTTCTCTATTGCTTCTTTCTTCTTCTTGAAATTTGGTAAGTTGAGATTTATTTGGAAGTTCTCCATTTAATAATAAGTAAGCAACTTCTTCAAATATACATGTTTCAGCTAGATCTTGAACCGCATAACCTCTATAAGTTAAAGAGTTGATATCTGGCATTACCTCTGAAACTTTAGTTTCATCAGCGATAACACCTACTAATCCTTTTTTAATCTCAACTTCAGCCATTTTTATTCATGCCCTTTTTTAGAAAATTTAAATATAGAGCTATCAAATTCACTATATTTTTCATAACCAACTAATTCATATAATCTTTTTCTAGTTTGCATTTTATCAATTACATTATTTTGATGGCCATCCTTGAATATCTGTCTCAATCCGTCTTCAACATTTTTTAATGCTAATCTTTGTGTTGTTACTGGATAAATAACTAAATTATAACCAAGGTTATTAAGCTCTTTAGTAGAAAGTAATTTTGATTTTCCAAATTCAGTCATATTAGCAAGCAAATAAGCATTGGTAGCTCTTCTCATTTTTTCAAATTCTTTTTCGTCTTTTAAGGCCTCAGGAAAAATCATATCTGCACCAGCATCAACATAAGCTTTTACCCTTAAAATTGTTTTATCTAAGCCTTCAACGGCATTAGCATCAGTTCTTGCTATAATTAAAAAGTTTTTATCTTTTCTAGCTTTAACTGCTGATTTAATTTTTTTAACCATCTCACTTGTGGTAACAACATCTTTATTGTCTAGGTGACCACATCTTTTTGGGTTAACCTGGTCCTCAATGTGACAGCCAGAAATTCCAAAATTTTCAAAGGTTTCAATTGTTCGTGCACAATTCATGGGTTCACCAAACCCAGTGTCCGCATCAACAATTGAAGGTAGATTTGTGACTCTTGCAATTTGTTCAGCTCTATTAGAAACTTCAGTTAAAGTTGTAAGGCCAATATCAGGAATTCCCAAATCATTAGCCATAACAGCACCTGATATATAAACGCCCTCATAACCAATTTCTTCAATTAATTTTGCAACTAAAGAATTGTATGCACCCGGAAAGCGAATGAGTTTTCCTGTTTTTAATTTTTTTTGTAAGTCAGCTCTTTTTTCTAAAGGAGTTTTTTTAACAAAATACATAATTAATTTAAAAATTTCATTTTAGATAATATTCCATTCATTTCAGTAAAGTCATTAATAAAATGATTATGGTAAATGCTATTTTGATCTTTTTCAGTATAACCACCCTTTACTAGAATAAAATTCACCTTAGCTATTCTTGCAGTTTCTGCATCTGTTTCACTATCACCAACCATAATACTATTTTCTTTTTTGATATCTAAAATTTCTAATATATTTGTTAAATGTCTTGGATCAGGTTTTCTATATTCAAATGTATCAGCCCCAGCAATATAATCAAAATATTCAATAAGATTAATTTCTTTAAGAAGTTTTTTAGCTAAAGATTCCATTTTATTTGTACAGATAGCAAAATTAATTTTTTTTGATTTTCCCCAAACAAGAAACTCATTAACACCCCTAATAATTTTTGATTTTCTCGAAATATTTTCTCTATAATAATTAATAAATTCTTCAGTCATTTTTTTATGAATATTATGATCAAATTTTTTTTCTTCTTCTTTTAAGGAGCTTAAAATCATATTAGCAGCACCTCTGCCAGCCAAATGACGTATATCTGTAAGTGGTTTTTGGTGGTAACCGAATTTTTGCATTACATAATTATGAGCATCCATTAAATCAGGAGCGGAATCTACAAGGGTTCCGTCCAGATCAAAAACTATTGCTTTGCTCATGAAGAAAATTAGTAGTTAAAAGAAATAATTTGTGAGTTAAATTATTAAAATCATTACTATAGTAACATTGTTCAAATAGCAATAAATCATAAATTTGAATTAAAGTTATTTATAAATTTCATTATGATTGAATCTGAAAAATTATTACAAAATAAAATTAAAAAAGCAGTAATTAAAAAAGGAGTTAAATTAATTTCTTCAGACTCAATTTATTTATCATCAGACACAAAATTTGGAAAAAATGTTTTAATCGAACCTTATGTTGTCATCGGCAAGGGTGTTAAAATCGGAAATAATGTTAAAATTTTAAGTTTTTCATATATAGAGAAAACAAAAATTGGAAACAATGTAACTATTGGACCATTTGCAAGATTAAGACCCGATACAGTTTTAGATGATAATTCTAAAATTGGAAATTTTGTTGAAATTAAAAAATCTAGAGTTGGGAAAAATTCTAAAGTTAACCACTTAAGTTATATTGGAGATTCAGTGTTAGGAAAAAATGTTAATGTTGGCGCAGGAACAATTACTTGCAATTATGATGGTAAAAATAAATATAAAACTAAAATTTTAGATAATGCTTTTATAGGGTCAAATAGTTCATTAGTTGCGCCAGTTAAAATAGGAAAAAATACAGTGATCGGAGCAGGATCCACTATTACCAAAGATGTAAAAGATAACGCTCTTGCTTTAAGCAGAATCTCTCAAAGAGAATTTAAAAAAAGAAAAAAATAAAAATAATTTATGTGCGGTATTATTGGTATTGCCAGTTATAAAGATATTTCTAAAGAAATTTTAGAATCTTTAAAAAAACTTGAATATCGAGGTTATGACTCTGCTGGAATTTCAACAATTTACAATGGAGAAATAGTAGAAAATAAGTGCGCTGGTAAAGTTTCAGATTTAGAAAAATTAATTAAAAAAACTTCAATGTCTGGAAATATTGGAATTGGTCATGTTCGTTGGGCTACTCATGGAATTCCAAATCAGGTAAATGCTCATCCACATTCTTCAGAAGAAGTGTCAGTTGTTCATAATGGAATCATTGAAAATTCTGCGATTATTAAAAAAGAACTAAAAGAAAAAGGACATATTTTTAAATCACAAACAGATACTGAGGTTGTAACTCATCTTATTACAGAGAATTTAAAAAAGATGAATTATTTAGACTCTGTATTTGAAACTTTAAAAAAATTAGAGGGAAGTTTTGCATTAGGTATTATTTTTAAAAAATTTAATAATTTAATTGTTGGAGCAAGAAGAGGAAGCCCTCTTGCTGTTGGCTATTCAGATAAAGAAAAATATATAGGATCAGATTCTTATGCTTTAAACTCCATGACAAAAGAAGTTTCTTATCTTGATGATGGAGATGTATGCGTATTAACCAAAGATAAAATTGAATTCTTTGATAAAAATAAGAAAAAAATTGAAAAAAAAATACATAAATTAGCCAATGAAGAGGGAAATTATAGCAAAGGAAATTTTAAAGATTTTATGTTCAAAGAAATTTCTGAACAACCAGATGTTATAAAAAAATGTATTAACGAATATCTAGATAAAATAAGAAAAGAAATTAATATAGTTAACTTTCCAGTTGACCCCAAAAAAATTACAAAAGTTAACCTAATAGCGTGCGGTACAGCATATCATGCTTGTATAGTTGGGAAGTATTGGTTTGAAGAGTTTACTAACCTAGATGTGAACGTAGATGTTGCATCAGAATTTAGATACAGAAATAATAAAATAAAAGAAAATGAACTCTATATTTTTGTTTCTCAATCAGGAGAAACTGCAGATACGATCGCAGCATTAGATTTTTGTAAAAAAAGAGGAGCAAAAACATGTGCAATTGTAAATGTTACCGAAAGTTCATTATCAAGATTATCAGATTTGGTATTGCCAATTCACGTCGGACCAGAAGTTGGCGTTGCCTCAACAAAAGCTTTCACAGGACAGATTTTGGTTCTTTTATTATTCATTTTAAAAATTGCAAGAATTAGAAATGAAATAAATGAAGAGGAGTATCTAAATATTGTTAAAGATTTAGAAAAAATTCATTCTAATGTTGCATTAATTTTAAATAATAAAAAAATAATTGAAGAGTTGGCAGTAGATTTTATAGACATTAAAGGTTCAATGTTTTTAGGCAGAGGACTTTCGTATCCAATAGCATTGGAAGGCGCTCTTAAATTTAAAGAGCTTACTTACTTACACGCAGAAGGTTATCCAGCCGGAGAAATGAAGCATGGTCCTTTAGCTTTAGTTGAAAATGGAATGCCAGTTATTGTTATTGCCCCTAAAGATAGATTTTATGAAAAAACAATTTCCAATATGCAGGAAGTTATTGCTCGAGGTGGAAAAATTTTATTAATTTCAGATCATGCTGAAGAGGTTGCGACTAGTGAAAATATTTGGTCAGAAATTAGAATTCCAAAAATTCATAAATTTCTTTCTCCTTTTTTAAGCAATATCCCTTTACAGTTGCTCGCGTATTATGTTGCTTTAAAAAAAGGTAACGACATAGATAAGCCAAGAAATTTAGCCAAATCTGTTACAGTTGAATAATTTATTCTTGTAGGCTTAGAACTCTCTCTATATATACTGTAGGTTGAATATGAAAAATTGGAAACCAAATTCTTGGAGAGCAAAAACTGCAAAGCATTTACCTGTTTATGATAACGAAGGTAAATTAAACGAAGTTTTGAAAGAAATTTCTAAATTTCCTCCACTTGTTTTTGCAGGAGAGACACGCACACTTAAACATATGTTAGGAGAAGTGAGCGAAGGAAAGGCTTTTTTATTTCAAGGAGGAGATTGCGCTGAGAGTTTTGAAGAATTTCATCCTGATAATATTAGAGATTTATTTAAAGTTATTTTACAGGTTTCTTTAATACTTACCGTTTCATCGCATTTACCAATAGTAAAAATAGGTAGAGTCGCAGGTCAATTCTCTAAACCAAGAAGCTCTTCCACAGAAGTTGTAGATGGGAAAGAACTTCCTAGTTATTTAGGAGATAACATTAACGGTATGAAATTTGATGAGCAGTCAAGAAGACCAGATCCTGCCAGACTGTTAAAGTCTTATTCGCAATCTGCCTCAACATTGAATTTATTAAGAGCATTTTCTCAAGGGGGTTTTGCTGACTTAAGTAAAGTTCATTTATGGAATATGGATTTTGTAAATAAGAGTGCAGATAAAAAATTTAAAGAGATTCAAAATAAAGTTATGGAAGCTTTAAATTTTATGCATGCTTGCGGAATAACTATTGAACAAAATCGAAGATTAAGAACTGTTAATTTTTACACGAGCCATGAGGCTTTGCATCTTCCTTACGAAGAGGCAATGACACGAGTAGATTCAACAACAGGAGAACATCACGATACTTCAGCACATTTTTTATGGATTGGAGACCGTACAAGACAAATAGATGGTGCTCATGTGGAGTTTTGTAGAGGAATCAAAAATCCAATAGGAATTAAGTGTGGACCTAGCTTAGATCCAAAAGAATTAATAAAGTTAATTGAAGTATTAAATCCAGAGGACGAGGCTGGAAGAATAACTTTAATAGCTAGATTTGGTCATGATAAAGTCGAAAAATTTTTACCAAAGCTTATTCAAGCCGTTAAAAAGGCAAATAAAAAAGTAATCTGGTCATGCGACCCTATGCACGGTAATACTATCAAATCTACTACTGGATTTAAAACTAGACCATTCAAGGACATAATTTCTGAAGTTAAAAGTTTCTTCGATGTTCATCAAGGAGAGGGAACTTATGCTGGGGGACTTCATATTGAAATGACAGGGAAAAATGTCACAGAATGTATTGGTGGAGCACAAAATATTACTGATAAAGATTTATCAAGCAGATACCACACACATTGTGATCCTAGATTGAATGCAAACCAAGCTATTGAGTTAGCTTTTCTTATTTCTGAAGAAATTAAGAAAAATTCAAAATACTCAATAAATTCCATTAGAAAAGCTTCTTAAAAATTATTTTTTAATAATTTTTTTGCTTCAAACCTAAAAAAAAGTAAAAATATTATGATGACAGCAGCAGATAGAATTCAATTTATTAAAAACTGGATTAAAAACTATTGTAATTCAATGGAAAACAAACCTGACAGTCTAGTAGTTGGGGTTTCAGGAGGAATTGATTCAGCGGTCGTAAGTACTATTTCTGCAATGACCGGGATGAAAGTGAAAGCATTGTCTATGCCAATTAGACAACTAAAATTTCAAGACGATTTAAGCAGAGCACATTTGAAATGGTTAAAAAATAAATTTTCAAATGTAGATGAAGTGATTATTAATTTAGATGAAGTTTTTAATAGTTTTGAAAAAACATTAGGACAATTTAACAATGAATTAGCTTTTGCTAATTCTAAAGCAAGATTACGAATGGCAACTTTATACCAAGTAGCAGGAGCAAATAATGGGATTGTTGTTGGCACCGGAAATAAAGTTGAAGATTTTGGGGTTGGTTTTTTTACAAAATATGGAGATGGGGGCGTTGATATTTCTCCAATTGCAGATTGTTTAAAATCTCAAGTATGGGATATGGGTAGAGAACTTAAAATATTAGAAGACATTATCAAAGCAGCGCCTACTGACGGATTATGGGCTGATGGAAGAACTGATGAACGTCAATTAGGAATGTCCTATCAAGATTTAGAAAAAGCTATGCTCGATCCAAAAGATAAAAATTATGAAAAATATTTAAAAATTAGAAAAAGAAACATTCACAAAATGAACTTAATTCCAATTTGTAAATTTGATAACAATGAATAGTTTAAGAATTTACAATACTTTAAGTAGAGAAAAAGAAGAATTTATTCCTTTAAATAAAAATTCAGTTGGAATGTATGTTTGTGGTCCAACCGTTTATGACGAGCCTCATATTGGTAATGCTAGACCATTAATCATTTTTGATCTTGTATATAGAATTTTAATAAAAAATTTTGGAAAAAACAAAGTCAATTACGTAAGAAACGTCACTGATATAGATGATAAAATCATACAAAGAGCTAATGAATTAAAAATTGATATTAATGAGCTTACAAAAACTGTCACAGATATTTTTTTAGCAGATTGCAAATATTTAAATTGTTTACTGCCAAATAATCAACCAAAAGCTACGGAAAATATTAAAGGCATGATTCAAATGATTGAAAATTTATTAAGCAAAAAATTTGCATATATCAAAGATGGCAATGTTTATTTTAATGTAAATAAATTTAAAGATTATGGAAAATTATCAAATAAAAATCCAAAAGATTTAATTTCTGGCTCAAGAGTTGAAATTTCCGAATTAAAAAATAATCCTTTAGATTTTGTATTATGGAAACCTTCAAAAGATAAAGAACCCTTTTGGGAATCACCCTGGGGAAAGGGAAGGCCTGGTTGGCATATAGAATGTTCTGCGATGTCAGAAAAGTATTTGGGCAAAGAATTTGATCTACATTGTGGGGGATTAGATCTTATTTTTCCTCATCATGAAAATGAGATAGCGCAATCAATCTGTGCAAATGATTCCAATATTTTTGCAAAGTATTGGATGCACAATGGCTATGTAACTGTTGATGGAAAAAAAATGTCAAAATCAGATGGTAATTTTGTAACTATTAATAATTTAAAAAATGATTTTAATGGACAGATTGTTAGATTATCTATTTTAGGTACACACTATAGGCAGCCTTTAGATTGGAATTTAAAAATTTTAGAAACAAATAAAAAAATATTAGAAAATTGGTATAGTCTTTATTCACCTAATGAAGAAGAGATTAGCGATGAACTTTTTAATATTTTATTAGATGATTTAAATACACCAAAATTTATAACAAACATTCATAGTCTTTATAACAAAGCAAAAACTGGTGATGTCGAAGCAAAAAAAGATTTAAATTCTGCACTAAAATTTATTGGTTTATTTGAGCAAAGTGTAGAGCAATTTAATAGTTTAAGAAAAAAATCAAATCTTGATATTAGTGAGATTGAAAATCTAATAGAACAAAGAAATCTAGCTAGAAAAGATAAAGATTTTAAAAAAGCTGATAAAATTAGATTGGACCTAGAGAAGAATGGAATTTTAATTGAAGATCTTAACGATAAAACACATTGGAAACATAAATAATGAGTAAAGAAAAAATTTATATATTCGACACTACTTTAAGAGATGGAGCGCAAACTCAAGGAGTTGATTTTTCTATAGACGAAAAAAATCGTATTGCTACTGCATTGTCTAAATTAGGAGTCGATTATATTGAGGCGGGCTGGCCAGGAGCTAACCCAACTGACACTAATTTTTTTAACAAACCTCCAAAATTATCAAATTCAATTTTAGTTGCCTTTGGAATGACAAAAAAATCAGGGAGAAGCGCTGAAAATGATCCAGGTCTTTCTGCTATTTTAAATTCTAATACTAAGTCCGTTTGTATTGTAGGAAAAACATGGGACTTTCACGTAGATGTAGCTTTGGGAATTTCAAAGGAAGAGAATTTAGAAAATATCGTTGATACTACAAAACATTTTATAAAAAATAATAGAGAGTATATGTTTGATGCTGAACATTTTTTTGATGGTTATAAAAATAATAAAGATTATGCATTAAAATGTATTCGTTCAGCTTATGATAATGGAGCAAGATGGATTGTTCTGTGTGATACTAATGGTGGCACTTTACCATTTGAAATTGAAGAAATTGTAAATGATGTTGCAAAAGTTATTCCTGGAAAAAATTTAGGTATCCACACTCATAATGATACTGAAAATGCAGTGGCAAATACATTAGCCGCTATTAGATCTGGAGCAAGACAAGTACAAGGAACCCTTAATGGTTTAGGCGAAAGATGTGGTAATGCAAATATTGTGTCCATTATTCCAACTTTATTATTTAAAAAATATTTTAGAGATAGATTTGATATTTCAGTAGAAGAAACAAAAATTAAATATTTAACCGAATGTTCTAGATTGCTAGATGAAATATTAAATAGAAAACCTAATAATCATGCTGCTTATGTTGGGGCCTCAGCCTTTTCTCATAAGGGTGGTCTCCATGTCTCTGCTGTTGAAAAAAATCCAAAAACATACGAGCATATTGTTCCTGAATCTATAGGTAATAAAAGAAATATTGTTGTTTCAGATCAATCGGGAAGATCGAACATTTTATCAAGATTAGAAAAATTAAATATTAAAATTAATAAAGATGATCCAAAAGTTCAAAAATTATTAGAACAAGTTAAAGACAGGGAATTTATCGGATATGCCTATGATGGAGCTGATGCTTCTTTTGAATTGTTAACAAGAAGGTTATTAGGAGAAGTCCCTAATTATTTAAACATTAAAAAATATGAAGTAAAAGTTAGCAAAAGTAGCGACAACGATCCTATCAACTCTTATGCAACTGTTGTTTTGCAGGTTGATAAAAAAGATATTATTTGCGAAGGATCAGGTAACGGACCGGTTAATGCTATTGATAATGCGATTAGATCTAATGTAAATAATATTGGAAAATATAGTGAGTATTTAAAGGATTTAAGATTAGTCGATTATAAAGTTAGAATTTTAAATACAGGAACCAATGCGATTACCCGAGTGTCAATTGAAAGCACTGACAATACTGGGGACGTATGGTTTACTATTGGAGTTTCTCCTAACATAATTGAAGCTTCATTTAGAGCTTTAATAGATAGTATCGATTACAAGTTGTACAAAGATAATGCGCCTGCAAACTTGTAATGTTATTTAAGAATATTAATTTTATTTTAGTTAGACCTCAACTTGGAGAGAATATAGGAGCTGCAGCAAGATCATTAAAAAATTTTAATTTTGAAAATTTACGATTAGTCTCACCACGAGATAGTTGGCCAAATAAAAGCGCAGCATACACGGCAGTAGATGCTAAAGATATTGTTCATAAAGCAAAAGTATTTTTAAATAATGATCAAGCAGTTTTAGATTTAGATTATGTTTTTGCAACCACATCAAGAAGCAGATCGGTTAATAAAAAAATTATAGATTTGAATGTCGCTGTTAAGATTATAAAAAAACAAAGTTCTCTTAATAAAAAAATTGGAATTTTTTTTGGACCAGAGGCATCAGGCTTAAGCAATGATGATCTTATTAACGCAAATTATTTGGTTAATATTCCAACAAGTAATAAGTTTAAGTCATTAAATTTATCGCATGCAGTAACTGTTTTTGCCTTTGAATTATTTATTTCTTCAAAAAAATTTGAACCTATCGTCAAAAATTTATATAGAAGCGAAGATGCGAAGAAGAAAGAAGTTAATGTTTTTTTAGATTTTTTAATATCTCATTTAGATAAAGTAGGTTTTTTGAAGCCAGAAGAAAAAAAGCAACAAATGATTAGAAGTGTTAAAAATATTTTTCATCGAAGTTCGCTTTCTACGCAGGAAATTAGAACTTTATCAGGAGTTATTAGTTCTTTAATTAAATATAAAGAATGAGGAGTAACATTGACTATAAGACTGGGGGTTATTATAAAAGGGCACTTTAAATTATGACAAAAAGAATAAATTCTACTCATAAAGTTGATAGACGACTTGGTGTAAATCTTTGGGGAAGACCAAAAAGTCCTTTCAACACTAGAGCATATCGTCCAGGTCAACACGGTCAAAGAAGTAAAGGAAAGCCTTCAGACTACAATATTCAATTACAAGCTAAGCAAAAATTAAAAAGTTACTACGGCAATATAAGTGAAAGACAGTTTAGAAATCTTTTTAGAAAAGCTTATAAGAAAAAAGGGGATACAGGAGAAAATTTAGTCGGTTTATTAGAAAGAAGATTGGATGCAGTTATTTATAGAGCAAAATTTGCAATAACTGTTTTTGCTGCAAGACAAATGATAAATCATGGAAAAGTAAAAGTTAACGGAAAGAAAGTAAATATTTCAAGTTATTTAGTATCTGAAAATGATGAAATTGAAATTAAAGATTCATTTAAACAATCAATTCCAATTATTGGAGCAACACAAAGCAAAGAAAGAGAAGTTCCAGAATATATTCTTGCAGACCATAAAAAAATGACAGCAAAATTTAACAAAGTTCCAAAATATGATCAGATTCCATATCCGGTTCAAATGGAACCTAAGTTAGTTGTTGAATATTATTCTAGATAATTTTTTTATTTAAGGATCTTTTGTAACTCACCTTTTTCATACATTTCTTTAGTAATATCGCAACCACCAATAAACTCTCCTTTAATATAAAGTTGTGGAACAGTTGGCCAATTACTAAAATCTTTAATTCCTTGTCTTATCTCAGGATCTGCTAAAACATTAACTCCACTAAATTTTACTTTTAGTTCTTTTAAAATATTACTAACTGTCATTGAAAATCCACATTGTGGCATTTCAGGGGTGCCTTTCATAAATAAAACTACATTATTTTTATTTATAATATCTTTTATTTTTTCATTGATATCTGACATTTATTTCTCTTCTGTTGTTAGTGCTAATGCGTGCAATTCATTTCCCATTTTTCCCTTAAGAGAAGCATATACCATTTGATGTTGCTGAACTCTAGTCTTACCTTTAAATTTTGAAGATTTAATTTTGGCAGAATAATGGTTATCATCACCAGCAAGATCATTTATTTCTATATCTGCGTCTGGAAATCCTTCTTTCAGTAATTTGTGAATTTCATCTTGTTTAATAGCCATAATTAATTTTTATTATAATTTTTAAACCAGCTTTCATTTTTTTTTCTTAATTCTTTAATGCTAATTTTAAAATCATTTTCTACTTCAAAAATCTCACTTTGAGTTTTACCAATAATATTAAATATAACATTTTTAGTTTTTGCAATATTTTTTATTTTGTCTAGATTTTTTTTATTAATTTCAATTAAATACCTAGCCTGGTCTTCCGAAAATAAATATTTAATTTTATCAGTATTAGATCCTGAGACTGTAATTTTTGCACCAATATTAGAAGCCATACACATTTCAGCTATTGTAACGATTATTCCTCCATGAGAAACATCATGTACCGCATTAACTAATTTTCTTTTAATTATTTCGCTAACAAAAAGACCATTTTTCTTTTCTTCTTTTAAATTAATTTGAGGAGGAGGACCTTTTTTGTCTCCTATAATGTCGTAAATTAAAGCACTTTGACTTAAGTGACCCGATGTTTGTCCAATAATGGCAATAATATTTTCGGTATTTTTAAAATTAAATGTCATCATATTATTAATATTTTTTAAAAGACCGACGCCTCCAATTGTCGGAGTTGGATAAATAGCAATACCATTTGTTTCGTTATACAAAGATACATTTCCAGATATCACAGGGTAATCTAAGGCTTCGCAAGCTTCTTTCATTCCATTAATACTCTCTACAAACTGACCCATAATTTCTTTTTTTTCTGGATTTCCAAAATTCAAACAATTAGTAATAGCTATGGGTTGAGCTCCAACTGAAATTAGATTTCTCCAAGTTTCGCACACAGCTTGCATCGCTCCAGATTTTGGATGAGCTTTGCAATATCTTGGTACACAATCAACTGTAGCGGCAATTCCTTTATTTTTTCCATGATATCTAACTACAGCAGAGTCACCTCCTGGTTTTTGAATTGTGTCTGTCATTACCATATGATCGTACTGTTCCCACACCCATGATTTATTTGAGTAATTATGATGGGATAAAATTTTAATTAATGAATCTTTAATATCCAATTTTTCAATAGTAGAGTCGTGGTTAATTATTTTTGGGTAACTATAGGTTATGAAATCTCTTTTATATTTAGGAGCATTATCCCCCAAGGAATGAATTGGGATACTACATACATTTTTTTTATTGAAATCAAGTTCAAGTTTTTTTGAATTTGTTAATTGTCCTATTATTGCAAAATCTAATCCCCATTTTTCAAATATTTTCCTAGCCTCTTTTTCTTTACCCTTTTTTAAAACTATTAACATTCGCTCCTGACTCTCCGAAAGCATAATCTCATAAGGAGTCATATTATTTTCTCGACAAGGAATTAGATTTAAATTTATTTTAATTCCAAGATTACCCTTTGACGCCATTTCTATAGAAGAAGAAGTAAGACCGGCTGCACCCATATCTTGAATTGAAACTATAGATTTTTTTTGCATTAATTCTAAGCATGCTTCTAATAATAATTTTTCAGTAAACGGATCACCAACTTGTACTGTTGGTTTTTTTGATTCAGAATCTTCATCAAATTCAGCAGATGCCATTGTTGCTCCATGAATTCCATCTCTTCCTGTTTTTGAACCTACATAAACAACAGGATTTCCAACACCACTTGCAATTGAATAAAAAACTTTATTTTTTTTAGTAACACCAATGTTCATGGCATTCACTAAAATATTTCCATTGTAACATTCATCAAATTCTGTCTCACCCCCAACAGTTGGAACGCCTATACAATTACCGTATCCACCAATTCCAGAAACTACTCCATTTAACAAATATTTTGTTTTTTCGTGATTGGGAGAGCCAAATCTTATAGAATTTAGATTAGCAACAGGGCGCGCTCCCATTGTAAAAATATCTCTTAATATTCCGCCAACTCCAGTTGCTGCTCCCTGATAAGGTTCAATGTATGAAGGATGGTTGTGGCTTTCAATTTTGAAAATAACAACATCTCCGTCACCAAAATCAACAACCCCTGCATTTTCACCAGGTCCTTGAATTACATATTTATTTTTTGTAGGCAGAGTCTGTAACCAAATTCTTGAGGATTTATACGAACAGTGTTCATTCCACATCGCCGAAAAAATTCCAAGTTCTACTAAATTAGGATTTCTTCCCATTAATTTAATAATTTTATTATACTCTTCTGCTGTAAGACCGTGTTTTATTGCGAGTTCCTGATTAACTTCTTGCATAGTTATTTTAAAGATTTGAAAATTAATGATCCATCCATACCGCCTAGAATCTCATCTGAGGCTCTTTCAGGATGAGGCATAAGACCAAATACATTTCCTTTTTTATTTATAATCCCTGCAATATTTTTAATTGAACCGTTAGGATTACATTGTTCAGTAATATTTCCAGTAGCATCACAATATTGAAGTACAATTTGATTATTATCTTCCAGCTCATCAATTAAATTTTTACTTGCAAAATAATTTCCTTCGTTGTGAGCAATTGGAATTTCAAGAACTGAGTTTCTGTTCGTTTTAGATGTAAAATTAGTTTTATTATTGGTAACTTTTACAGTTACATTTTTGCATATAAATTTAAGATTAATGTTTCTTATTAGAACACCAGGCAAAAGTTGAGATTCAACAAGAATCTGGAAGCCGTTGCAGATACCCATTACCAAACCACCTTTTTTTGAATGAGTTATAACTTCTTTCATAATTCTTGATTTAGAAGCAATACTTCCACATCTTAAATAATCTCCATATGAAAATCCTCCTGGCAGAACTACTAAATCTGATTTTGGAAGTTTGGTATCTGCATGCCATACCATCTCAGTTTTTATACTAAATTTCTCAAGGGAGATTTTGACATCGCGATCACAATTAGAGCCAGGAAAAACAATGACGCTGGCTTTCATTCCTTAATAGCTTTTACTGAATAGTCCTCAATCGTCAAATTTGCTAAAAGCTTTTCACACATTTCTTTAGCCTTAGAAAGAGCGACTTTTTCATCTTTTTCTTTTATAATTATTTCAAATGTTTTCCCCTGTCTTAAACTTTCAATATTTTTAAATCCCATATTAGACAATGAACTTTTAATTGCAGAACCTTGAGGATCTAGCACATCCTTTTTTAACGTAACAATGACTTGTAACTTCAAATTTTTATTTTTTTTTTAAAGTGGTTAAATTTTTTGATATACCTGTCTTAATTTCTTTAATATTTGAACCTTCTGGCATGATTCCAAGTCTACGGGCAACCTCTTGATATGCCTCAACCAATCCACCAAGATCTCTTCTGAATCTATCTTTGTCTAGTTTTCTCTCATCTTTTATATCCCACAATCTACATGTGTCAGGACTAATCTCGTCAGCTAAAAAAACTTCAACTTCATCCCCATTCCATTGTCTTCCAAATTCTAATTTAAAATCAACAAGTTTAATTCCAATTCCTCTAAACAATCCAACTAGAAAATCATTAACTCTTAAAGCTTGTTCAGAGATATGCATAAGTTCACTTTGGGTTGCCCAATTTAATGCAAGAATATGTTCTTCGTTAACTAAAGGATCGCCAAGTTCATCATTTTTATAATAAAATTCTAAAATAGGTTTACTAAGATCTGTTCCCTCACTAATTCCAAGTCTTGTAGAAAAAGTTCCAGCAGCAATATTTCTAACAACTACTTCAATTGGAATAATTTCTAGGGATTTAATAAGCTGTTCACGCATATTTAATCTTTTTATAAAATGCGTTTTAATTCCTATTTGATTTAATTGGGATAATAGAAATTCAGAAATTCTGTTATTTAGAACACCTTTACCGTCAATAATTGCTTTCTTTTTATTATTAAATGCTGTGGCATCATCTTTGAAATATTGAATTAAGGTTCCTTTTTCAGGACCTTCATACAATATTTTTGCTTTTCCTTCGTAGATTTGTTTTCCTTTTGCCATTAGCTTTTAAATACTCTTCCGTAGATAGGATTAATGTATCTTAAATGGGAATTCATGTTGAATAGTTTTTTAAGATCTTCTGTGGATAATTTAGATTTAATTTGTTTATCATTGTTTAAATTATCAAAAAAACTCTCGTTAGCTGACCATGTTTTCATGGCATTTTTTTGAACAATTTTATATGCAAGTTCTCTTGCCATTCCTTTTTGAGTTAATTTAAGAAGAACATTTTGAGAAAAAATAAGTCCATTAAATTTTTCTAAATTTTTTTGCATATTTTTTGGATAAACAATTAAATTTTTTATTACACCAGCAAGTCTTGATAAAACAAAATCTAATGTAATAGTTGCATCTGGGCCGATATTTCTTTCAACACTTGAATGACTAATATCTCTTTCGTGCCATAAAATTATATTCTCTAAAGCTGGGAAAGCATAACTTCTAATCAATCTTGCAAGTCCAGTAATATTTTCAGATAAAACTGGATTTCTTTTATGGGGCATTGCTGAAGAGCCCTTTTGTCCTACTGAAAAATATTCTTCAACTTCTAAAACTTCAGTTCTTTGCAGGTGTCTTATTTCAGTAGCTAATCTTTCAGCAGAAGATGCTATTATCGCAAGTACGCTAAAGAAATAAGCATGACGATCTCTTGGAATTACTTGGGTTGAAATTGGTTCTGCTCTAAATTTTAATTTCTTTGCAACATATTGTTCAATTCTTGGATTGATATGAGCAAAAGTTCCAACAGCCCCAGAGATTGCACAAGTTGATATCTCATTGATTGCTTGCTCCATTCTTTTTTTATTTCTTTTAAATTCTGCATAATAAGTAAGAAGTTTTAATCCAAAAGTTACAGGCTCTGCATGAATCCCATGACTTCTGCCAACACAAACTGTTTTTTTATATTTTATAGATTTTGTTTTTAAAATTTTTAAAAGATCTTCTAAATCTTTTAAAATAATTTTACCTGATTGATAAAGTTGAATATTAAAACAAGTATCTAACACATCAGAGGATGTCATGCCTTGGTGTAAAAATTTTGCTTTTGCACCAACTTTTTCAGTTATTGAAGTAAGAAAAGCAATAACATCATGCTTTACTTTTTTTTCAATTTGATCAATTCTATCAGGATTAATTTTAGCTTTTCTTCTTATTTCTTTGGCAATGCCTTTTGGAATAATTTTAAATTTTTCCATTGCTTCTGCAGCAAAAATTTCAATATCTAGCCAGATTTTATATTTATTTTCAGGTTGCCAAATTTTTGCGATTTTTTCGCGCGAATATCTTGAGATCATTTAGATACGTTATAATTCATTAACACTATTTTATTATAAAGTAAAAATTTCGTATCCATTATCAATTATACCAACTGTGTGTTCAAATTGTGCTGATAAGGATTTGTCTTTTGTAACTGCAGTCCAACCATCTTGTAATACTTTAGTGTGGTATTCTCCTAAATTAATCATTGGTTCAATTGTAAAAACCATACCTTTTTTGATCTTCATTCCTTCACCTTTTTTTCCATAATGTAGAATATTTGGCTCTTCATGAAAATTTTTTCCAATTCCATGTCCACAAAAATCCCTAACTACGGAACAGCCATGAGATTCGGCATAGGACTGAATAGCATAACCAATATCACCTAAAGTAATTCCTGGTTTTAAAATTTTAATTCCTTCCATCATGCTTTCGTAAGTGATTTTAATTAACTTTTCAGCTTTTATAGAAGTATTTCCAACGGAGAATGTTTTGCTAGTGTCTCCATAATATCCATCCAATATTGAAGTGATATCAATATTAACAATATCTCCTTCATTCAAAACTTTATCACCAGGAATCCCGTGACATACTACATGATTAATAGAAGTGCAGATTGATTTTGTATAACCTCTGTAGAATAATGGCGCAGAAAATGCCCCATGATCATTTAGATATTTATTTGCAGCTTCATCAATAAAATCAGTTTTAACACCTGGTTTAATAAGTTTTTCTATATAATCCAAAGCTCTAGCCGCAAGCTCGCCAGCTTTTTTTAAACATTTAAAATCTGTATCATTATATATTTTAACAGAAACAAATCCGTCTTTTTCTATTTTCATTAAAATTTAATTTCTATTTTTTTGTTAAGAATTATTTCTTTATCAGTCACTTTACTTGAATAGCATAAAAATTTAACGCCTTTTTTTTTGGCTTGTATAAAATTTTCATAGTATTTTTGATCGATATCTTTAGATATTTTAAAAAAATTACAATCTTCCCTTTGTATTAGAAATATTAAATAAGCTTGATACTCTTTATCTTTAGCACTAATAAGTTCTAATAAATGCTTTTGCCCCCTAGCAGTTGGAGCATCGGGAAATTCTGCGCAATCCTTTTCTCTTTTTAAAGTAACATTTTTCACCTCTACAAAAGCTTGTTCCTTTTTATTAGAAACAAAAAAATCAAATCTAGTATTATTATTAAATTTCACTTCTCTCTGAACTTGATCAAAATTTTTAAGTTCTTTTATGTTTTTATTGATTAATGCCTCTTCTACAATTCTATTTGTTAAGTGAGTGTTAATACCGACTTTTTCTTTATTATGCTCTAAGATTTCTAATGTGTATTTTAATTTTCTTTCCGCATTTTTTGATTCAGAAATCCATGCATTTTCACCCTCATTAAGAAGTCCCATCATGGATCCAGAGTTTGGACAGTGAGCTGTAAGAATTTGTTTATTTAATAATACATCTACAAAGAATCTTTTGTATCTTTTTATGAATTTTGTTTTAATTAGAGGACTGTCAAATTTCATTAAAAGTATTAATATCATTTAGATGTCTACACGAAATAAAAAAAAAAGAATTTTTGCTGCTATTTTAATAATTGGGGATGAAATTTTATCCGGCAGAACACAAGATGCTAACACATCTTTTCTTGCTAAATGGCTTAATGAAAGAGGAGTTCAACTAAAAGAAGTTAGAATTATTCCGGATAACCTCAATACAATTGTAACCTCTGTGAATCTTTTAAGAAAAAAATATGACTATTTATTTACAACGGGTGGAATTGGACCAACTCATGACGATATTACGGCTTTTGCGATTTCAAAAGCATTCAAAAAAAAATATGAGTACAACAAAGAAGCTTACCAAATTTTAGAGAAACACTATAAAGATTCTTATTTTAACGAAGCAAGAAAGAAAATGGCTAAGATGCCAAGAGGAGCAGGATTAATTTATAATCCTTCTAGTTCAGCGCCAGGTTTTTACGTAAAAAATGTTTTTACATTACCAGGGGTTCCAACAATTCTGCAATCCATGATGCCTTTTGTAGAACAATTAATTATTGGAGGAGAAAAAGTATACAGTGCAACTGTACAGGCTGATTTACCTGAAAGTAAGATAGGTAAAGATTTAGGAAAGCTACAAAAGAGATTTAAAGATTTAAGTCTTGGTAGTTACCCTTTTTTTCGATCGGGAAAAATAGGTGTTGCGCTTGTTATACGGGGATATTCTGAAAAAAGAATACAAGAGTGCAAAATTATTTTAGAGAAAATTTTAAAGAAAATAAAAAAATATTAATGGATAAAAATCAAGAGTTATCCAAATTAAAAAATTCAATCTTAAAATTTAATAAGAATTTTCCTGGAAAAAATTTAGTTTTTTCAGATGGTAATATAGATGCTAAAGTCATGATAATAGGCGAAGCGCCCGGAAGAACAGAAGATAAATTGCAAAAACCTTTTGTTGGTAGAGCAGGAAAGCTTTTAGATAGTCTTTTGGAATCTATTCATCTTGATAGATCGAAAGTTTATATAACTAACGTAGTAAATTACAGACCTGATAAGAATAGGAAACCTACGTCTGAAGAAATAAATGAATTTAAAAAACTACTGTTTAAACACATAGAGATTATTTGTCCCAAATACATATTATTGCTTGGACAAACTGCAGCAACTGCAGTTTTGAATCATATTGGTCCATTGGGAGAAGTAAGAGGTAAATGGAAAAATATAAAAATTATTAATTCTTATTTTGATATTTTAACTACTTTTCATCCTGCGTTTTTATTAAGACAGCCTGCTCAAAAAAAATCTACATTGGAAGATTTACTTGAGTTTAAAAGAAAATTAAGTAGTTAATTTATTTATTTCTACTTAACAAGCACTTGTAATTTCATTATAAGCATTACAACGCTAAAGCCCTCGTGGTGGAATTGGTAGACACAAAGGACTTAAAACGAACTGAAATAAAATTTTAAGTAGCCCCATCTAGCCCCACCAAGCTCAAAACTCCAACATTCATTTGGTATTTTTAATTTTCAGGATTATCTTCAATGTCATGGAACAGACTAGAAAAACCAAAAACCTTACACACCCCTTACACACCAATTTGGATTGGACGAACAAAGCTATTGAAGATTTAAAACACCCAGGCCCTATAAATGACCGATTAAGATTAACTATTCCATTCAAATTTACCAAAGGATCTTTTTTAAAAGGAGTATCTATTAGATGGACTCCTAAAAAGAATAAAAAGGTATTTCAATTAGTATATTGGTATAAGGACAGAACCTTTAGATTAGACCTTGGTGAATATACACCAAACTTTGGTGTCCAGGAGTGTCAGGAGTATATCCTTGAATTATTCAAGAAATATAAGGACAGAGACGGTAATTGGAAGAGCAATCCTAAATATGAAATTAAATCTTTAGAAGAAATAGAGTCAGGACAAAAACTTACAATAAGAAAAGTTATTGAGCTTATTTGTGAACATGGGTTTCCAAGAAAAAAAATTCAGGGCTTCTTATCTTCATGGACTTGTGAAAATTACACTAGATATTTGATTGGTTATAATGAAAGAAGAGATTTAATTACTTACATTGATGATGAGATGGGGTGGGGCCGCATTATTTTTAAAGAAGATAGTACTATTAAAACTTGGAAAGAATTATTTAAAAAATATCCACCAGGAGTTGGTTTGGTAAAATCTAAACATAAAAATAGAGATGGAGAGATAAGTTTATATGACAGCGATCTTGGTGCTTTATTAATTAATGATTTAACACCTGGAGTATTAGAGCAATATTTAGAAACTAATGGAAGAAGTTATGGAACTAAAGAGGTTATGCGAGAGTGTATTAGTTGTCTTTGGAACTTTGCAAGATCAAATTTAAAATGTTTAGGAACTAATCCTCCACTAAACCCAGCAAGAAAAGCTCATGGGGGAATTAATATTAAAAGAGATGAAAGAAACAATTATAAAGGAAGACAATGGAATGAACTTGTTTTTACAGTTGATCAATTAGCTAGGATTGAAGAAGCTTTAAAAAGTTTAAGGGATAAATATCCATTTATAGCAGAGGCCATATTATTTCTTTTACATACAGGAATTCGTATCCAAGAATGTCTGAAACTGCGTTGGGACATGCTAACCAAAGATGAAGAAGATAATGACATCATTAAAGTTAAAAGACATGTTTTAAAAGGTAGAGGAAACTTTTCACAAGAAGATGAAATAATAGATATCACTCCTAATGTTGCCGAAGTATTAGCAATGGTTAAAGAACAATTTAAGAAACCTAAATTTAGAAAGTATCAACTTCTTAATACCTATATTTTTTTAACAACTAGAATATCCATGGATAAATTATTAAATCCTGCGGTTTACCCAGGTTACAAAGACTCTCAAGACTGTAGATTAAAAGAAGTTGGACTCGTCAATTGTTGGAAAGAGGCTAACGCTCCAAAATTTTTGATAAATAAACTAATACTTGCAGGTGTATCTGGGGATCAACTAAAAGCATTTAAAAAACTTGATATAGATAAGTTAATTAATGCGGTAACCAACCTATCGTGACTGGGAAAC
>OGWG01000035.1_pt1 | contig 21448 bp, 22 predicted proteins | sample 1575911 | NCBI WGS metagenome assembly OGWG01 (sample SAMN07581534, study PRJEB24739) | freshwater metagenome
GTTTCCCAGTCACGATATTTTGTTAATAGTTATTGAATAAAAATTTTTTTTCTTAGGACATAAAAAATTAATATTTTTTTAATAAATTAGTAACATAAATATTTTAGTATTTAAGAATTGTGAGTACTGCTAATCTATATAAAAAAACAAATTATAATGTTTCATTTGATGAGTTTGATGAGATAGTAAATCCTCCATTAGAAAAAGTAGATTTTGATCACATTCTTGATTCCATCGTTTCAAGACGACAAGCATTAAAAGTTGTTTCCATCACGGGAGCGACGGTTGGTTTATTTGCATTTATGCATAGCACTCCATTTTCTTTTAATAATGCGAATGCGAAAGAATTTATATTAGATTTTAAAGAGGTAGCTGCAAATTCACTAGACACTATAACTGTGCCAGATAATTTTAAATGGCAAACTGTCGTATCATGGGGAGATCCGCTATGGAATAAAGGAAGAGAATTTGATCACAAAAGTGCAGGAAATGCAGAAAGTCAGCTGCTAAGTTTTGGAGATAATAACGATGGAATGTTTTTATTCGAGCATAAAGGAAAAATGATTTTAGCTGTTAATAATGAGTATGCTAATAATGATATGTTGCATCCGACAAATGCTAGTAAAAAACCGGAAACCTTAGATGATGTAAATAAAAATAAATATGCCCATGGCGTAAGTATTGTTGAAATTGAAAACAAATCTGGAAAGTGGACAATTGTTAAAGATTCTATTTACAACCGAAGAATTACAGCGGATACAAATGTTGAACTTACAGGGCCTGCACGAGGAAGCATTTATGTTAGAACAGACATGGATTTATCTGGGACTAAAGTAAAAGGAACTTTTAATAATTGTGCAAGTGGCAAGACCCCTTGGGGAACTTATTTAACGTGTGAAGAAAACTTTAATGCTTATTTTATGGCCTCAGATGCCAATGAGAAAATAACCCCTGAATTTAAACGTTACGGAATTTCAACAAAAGATTGGGGTTATGGATGGGGAAGATATGATGATCGTTTTGATATTAGTAAAGTGCCAAATGAAGCAAACCGACATGGTTATGTTGTGGAAATCGATCCAACACAACCTAATTCAATTCCTAAAAAAAGAACAGCGTTGGGAAGATTTAAGCATGAAAATGCTGAGGTGGTATTAACTAAAGATAATCGGATTGTAGTTTACATGGGGGATGATGAACGAGGGGAGTTTGTTTATAAATTTATTGCAGATAAAAAATATGATGCTAATGGAGATAACTCTAATATTTTAGAAGATGGAACTTTATATGTGGGTAAATTTAATGAGGATGGTTCAGGAAATTGGCTAATCTTAGACGAAAAATCCACAGGTATGAAGAAAGCTGAAATTTGTGTACATACTCGTCAAGCCGCATCAAAAGTTAACCCGACCACTATGGATCGACCAGAATGGGTTGCTTCACATCCATTCAAAGTTGAAATCTATTTAGCTCTTACAAATAATTTAAACAGAGGAAAATCTGATGCAATGCCAGTTAACGCAGCAAATCCTAGGGTTGAAAATAAATATGGACAAATTGTAAGATGGGTTCCTGAAAATAACGATCATACCTCAAATAATTTTAAGTGGGAGATTTTTTTACTCGCAGGCAATCCTAAAGTGCACACCGATGCTTACGCTGGCTCTAAAAACATAAATATAAATAACATGTTTAACTCTCCCGATGGTATTGGCTTTGATAGCAAAGGAGCTTTGTGGATCCAGACGGATGGTAATTATTCTAACAAAGGAGATTTTGAGGGACAGGGAAATAATATGATGTTGTATGCTGATCCTAAGTCGCAAAAAATTAAAAGATTTTTGGTAGGTCCGATTGGTTGTGAAATTACAGGACTTTGTTTTTCACCTGACAAAAAAACTATGTTTGTTGGCATTCAACATCCAGGCGAAGATGGATCGGGTTCGCACTTTCCAGGCGGAAGTGCTACTCGGCCGCGTTCATCGATAGTAGCAATCTCAATGAAAAATAATCAAGTATTTTTATAAGTTTAAATATTCATCGTCTTATTTAATAAATGATGAATAATATATCCTTTAAGTTGAAATATAATTTTTAAGGAAGTTTTTTCATAGGTAAAAAAAAACATTTTGAAAAAAAATTATAATAAATCTGTAACACTCGTGATGTAAGTTAAGACAATTCTATGGCACATAATTTTTAACCTCATCCCTTTAATGAATGTGCCATAGAGGATAAATTATTATGAAAATTGAGCTTTTTAACTGTCCGTACTGCGAAATTAAACAAAAAGTATTTCATCTAAACTATACCTTAATTCAATTGCTTAAAAAAATTAATCCAAGTAATGAAAAAGTTTCGCTTTTAAGGATTTATGTAAATCCTAATAAATTTATTAGAAACTTTAATTGTGAAAATTGCAAGGAGAAATTAACAGTTTATTATAATATCGAAACTTATCAATATTTTATTCAAAGTGAAAAATTAGTTCAAATTCAAGAAGAGATCAAAAAAATTAGATTAAAAATTAAAAAACTTAGAAAAAAAATTATTGTCACTTATAATGAACAAATCATTGATCTACTAAAATCGGAAATCGATAAAGAAATTCAAACCCTTAATCATTTCATCTCCCAAGATGTACAACAAAGAACCAATCAACCATTACAACTAGATCAAGCCGTTAATTCTTAAAGTTTTAAATTTAAACTAAGAAGGGCGTATGAAAGTTATTCAGCCTACAAGACTGGATAAAATTAAAAGCGAGTGTTACTTATTTCAAAATGAAGTAGATCTTTAAAGCATTGTTCTATTGCAAGAACGGTGGACAAAATAACTAGTAGAAATTACGGACTTTTTAAAAAAATACCTAAAGTGGATTAGTACTGCCCTTGTATTAGCAGGAATATTACTGACTAATTTAAATATTTATCCACTTAATATATTTGTACATGGTGTCGGCTCATTCGGTTGGACGATTGTTGGATATGCAAATAAATATAGAGCGTTGATGGTAAATTTTGGAATACAAATTCCAATCTTTGCATTATGCTATACAAAAGTATTTTTTTAATGATTAAAAAAATTTGCTTTAGTTTATCTATCTTAAGTTTAGCTACAAGTATTGCAACTGCTGCTTATTTTATTTGTTGTAAGAAAAAAGCCGAAAATAAAGTTGACGCAAGGGGTAATAATAAAGCTTAATTGTATCATTAAACAACTATAGAAACTCGATATGAATGTAGTTTTAATTGTTGGTAGCGCACCCGATGCGGTCCGTATTAATTCTTTAGATCTTTCATTATTTAAAAATTGTGTTGCCATTAACAATGCTTGGCGGCTAAAGAGTGAGTGGGATTATGTTATTTATCCTGAGGATTTTCCAACTCAACGCCAGCCAAAAAATTCAGTGATGATAAAAAAAACAATTACTGCTACAGATTATGTACCCATTCTAAACAATTTTGGTGGTTTTGTTTATGCAGGCGGTACCATGGCTTTTACTGCAGGATATTGGGCTCTTGGAGCATTAAAACCTGATGTGATCGCATACCTTGGTTGCGATATGATTTATTATGATAAAATATCTAACAATCATTTTTATGGAAAAGGTAAAGCAGATCCACTTCGAGATGATATAACTTTGCAATCATTAGAAGCTAAATCTGCACGCTTGATGGCCATTGCAAAATTTAATAATTGTTTAGTAGTAAATTTATCAGAACAATTGCAATCACGATTATTATTTCCAAGAGTTCAAATGAATCAATTTAAAAAAAATACCATCACAAATTTAATTTGTGCAGATAAAATAAGATTGAATTTAAAGGCTTTAAAAAAAGCTTTAAGTTTTGAGAAGAAATTAAATTATATGGTTCGTTCAGGTAGATATTGGGAACAGCTTAATGAATTTGACCCCATTCAATTAAGTAGAATTGATCAATTGTGGTTACAAACTCCACAACATGCAAGTTAAATCAATGACTGCAGAGCAAAGAGTTCAATATATAAAAAACTGGATTTTAAAATACACCAACGCAATGCAAAAAAAACCATCGTGTTTGGTTGTGGGTGTTTCAGGAGGAATAGACTCTGCAGTGGTGAGCACTATTGCAGCTTTAACCGGTCTTAATGTTAAAGCGCTATCCATGCCCATCCACCAATTAAAGTTTCAAGATGATTTAAGCAAAGCCCATATTCATTGGTTAAAACAAAAATTTAAAAATGTTGAGGGATTATTTTTAAATTTAGATGAAACCTTTGATGCATTTTCAAAAACATTAAATAATTTTAACTCTGAACATGCTTTTGCAAATTCAAGAGCCCGCTTGCGTATGGCAACCCTTTATCAGGTTGCAGGATCAAGTAATGGGATTGTGGTTGGCACAGGAAATAAGGTTGAAGATTTTGGTGTGGGTTTTTATACTAAATATGGTGATGGTGGCGTTGATATATCGCCCATCGCAGATTGCCTAAAAACTGAAGTATGGGAAATGGGAAAATATCTTAATATATTAAATGAAATCATAATAGCGCCACCCACTGATGGATTATGGCAAGATGGCAGAACCGATGAAAAACAATTGGGAATGACTTATTTAGAACTAGAAAAAGCTATGAATGATCCAAAAGATAAAAATCACGCAAAATATCTAGAAATTAGAAAGAAAAATTTACACAAAATGGATCCTATCCCAGTGTGCATTTTTAGAAATAACTAAAGTATTTAAAATTATACTATTTTGAGATCAAAAAATTATAAATGAAGAACTTAAATGTTAAAAATAGTAAAACCAGATGCAGGTAAAAATTTTACAAAATTAACTTCTAGAAAAATTTTAGCTCTGTGGTTAATTTTTACTCTGCTACTGACAATTCTTGCTCCTAAAATATTTGATCTTAAAGACTATAAAACCGATCACATTTTGCTGATGATGCTATTCTTTAGCACTGTGCTTATGATTTTTATCATCTTTATCATTAAGTTTTTTACAAGGACGAAAGAAGATAATCAGGATAAAAACTAATTTACTATGGATTTTGGAAGATTATTTAGACATTTTTCTTTTTGGTATCTATTTTATTTTTCAGCTTTCTTTGTTTTATTTGATTATACCGTATTTTCTCCCTTTACTCCTATCGTGCAACTTTTCATTATTGTTTTATCTTTTTTTGGTGCGTTAGTGAGTTATTATTTTGTAAAAATTTAGTAACATTTTACAATTACATTTTAACTTTTGAGCAAATCTTGGTAATGGGTTTATATGGTTATTGAAGCATTAATAGCTCTTGGAATTATAACAGTTGCAACTGTAAACACTCCGGATGTTAAAAAAACGTCAGAAGTTAAATCAGTTGCTAGTACAATTGAGCCAACCAAAGCTGTAAAACCAAAGGCAAAACCTAAGAAAAAAGTCGTAAAAAAAGTTGCAAAAGCAGATCCTATTAAACAACAACCTGCAACAAATTTAGTTAAATCTGAACCTGCAAAAACAGAGCCAACAACTGTAAGCAGTCCTGGACAGAAAACAAATCAATCTAATATTTTATATTGGATCTTGGGTTTATTGACCCTTGGTTTAATTCCAGCTTATTTTTATTTTAGAAATAAAGGAAAAAATACTGATACAAAACTTTATACCAGCAATGAATTAAATAAAACTTTGCAACAACCTACAGAACCGCCATCCTCACAAAATCCAACCTCTAATCCAAATGAGGAAATAAAAAAATAATAAAGTTTTTTTATTTTTTTGAGTTAATATCCTAAATAATTAAATGAGATTTTTTAATTATCTTTTATTTTTTTGTTTATTTGCATTTCAATTATTTGCAAATAATCCATGTAATCTTAAACCAGAATTTGGTTCTAATAATTATATTATAGGTTATGGTTCATTAATTGAAAAAGAGTCTCGGCTTTCAACAAATCCAAATGCAAAGATTGCTGAACCTATTGTGATTAATAACTTTGAAAGATTATTCGGTCATTCAGGGGGAAATTATAAAACAACTTTTTTAACTTTAATCGAAAAAAATGGTGCGAAGGTTAATGGAGTTTACTATGAGGTGACGTTAGAAGATATTTTAAAAACTGATCAGCGTGAGAAAAGTTATTGCAGAGTAAAGATTGATCATAAAAATTTAGATCTTTATGGCAGAAAAGTTAAATTAGAGAATACTAACTTTTGGGTTTATGCTGCAAATGCTGAGCGTTTACAAAAACCAACGGACACCCATCCCATAGTGCAAAGTTATGTTGATATTTTTTTAAACGGATGTTTTCAAATTCAAGAGGAATTTAAATTAGAAAGTTTTGCAAAGGATTGTGTGGAGACAACAAAGGAGTGGAGCGAGCATTGGGTTAATGATCGAATTCATCCAAGGCGACCCTTTGCAATAGCAAATGCAATGAAAATTGATCAGTTATTATCTAAATATTTTACAAATTATTACAATCACAGAATTGAATAATTTTTAACTTAAATTTATGAGCTTATCGCCAACCATTGATAGTATTTATACCTGTGCTCGTGCTGGCGAGAAAATGATCAGACAAGAAAAAGTTAAACTTGTAAAAGGAATAGGTATTGATGGCGATCGATATGCCTTAGGCCTTGGTGCTTATTCAAACTTAACACCAAAGAAGATTAGGGATGTGAGCATTATTGCAAAGATTGGAACTGAGATCTCCAATCGATTATTAAAATATGATGGATTGGTTGAATTTGATTTAAGCGAAACAAGACGTAATATTGTAATTGATCAAATGGAGCCTGTTGCATTAAATGCGTTGGTGGGTAAAGTTTTTTATTTAGGTAATATTAAATTACAAGGCACTGAATTGTGTGAGCCTTGTGAGCGACCGGCTAAGCTTTTAAACAAAAAAGGATTTATGAAAGCCTATGATAATCATGGGGGAATTCGAGCTGAAGTTTTAGGCACAGGCGAGATTAAAATTGGCGATCTTTTAATTTGTAATGAAAAATAAATATTTAAATATTTTTTTAACCTTTTTAAAGTTTGGCTTTCTAGCCTTTGGGGGTCCAGTTGCACAAATTAATATGATTAGGGAAAAATTAATTAAGGTTGAAAAATGGGTGGATCAAAAAAGATTTAACCGTGCCTTATCCTTGTATCAAGTGCTCCCAGGTCCTGAAGCCCATGAGATGTGTGTTTATTTAGGAATGGTAAAAGCTGGACGCTTTGGGGGTTTTTTAGCAGGGCTTGGTTTTATGTTGCCTGGTTTTACTTTTATTATGCTCCTTGCTTATTTTTATAATCAATTAGGTCCTGCGGTATTACTTCCTTTATTTTTGGGAGCAAAGCCTGCGGTGGCTGCTTTAATTGTAAGGGCATCGCATAAAATCTCAGAGCATATTTTAATTAATAAAGAATTAATTTTAATTGGTGTTCTATCTTTTATCTTAACGTGGCTTGGTTTAAATTTTTTAGTGAATATTTTAATTTGCGGACTTTGCTATTATTTATGTATTAAAAAAAATAAAAGTTTAGCCATCTTTGTTGCACTTTTAAGTATTTTAATTGCAACAACGGGTTATTTAAATATTGAAGTGTTTCAATATTTTTCACCACCAGAATCTGAGGTGGGTTTATTTCTACAAGGACTAAAGGCAGGATTATTATCCTTTGGAGGTGCTTATACTGCTCTTCCTTTTTTAAAATCAGGAATTGTTGGACATTATGAAGGGGTGGATGAAGATGTTTTTTTTGATGGAATTGCCTTAACGGGAGTTATTCCAGCTCCCTTATTAATGTTTGGAACTTTTTTAGGTTACATGGCAAAGGGATTAAGTGGCGGGTTATTAATAACCATTGCAATATTTTTACCAGCTTTTTTATTTACCTTACTAGGCCACAAATATTTTGAGAGAATATTAAAACATAAACCCTTACATGCTTTTTTAGATGGAGTTTCCGCTGGAGTTGCTGGAATATTAGCGATTACGGCAATTGAATTTTTAATTCCAATTTTAAACTCCAGTCTTTTGATTATGGCTTTATTTGCATTAAGTCTTGCAGCTTTATATCTATTAAAGACAAAATTTTCAGTTCTGATTGTCATCGTCGCATCTGCTTTGGTGAGTTATTTGTTTTAAATTAATTAAGAAGGTGTAACTTATAAATAAAAATTAATTTACTATGAGTTATTCAATTCCAAAAAATACTAAAATTGGTCATGTGCATTTAAAAGTTGCAAATCTTGACCGAAGTTTAAAGTTTTATTGTGATATTTTAGGCTTTAGCGTTAAACAAAGGGTAGGCGATCAAGTAGTCTTCATTGCAGCGAGCAATTATCATCATCATCTTGGATTAAATACTTGGGAAAGTAAGAATGGCAGTCCACCAAAGATGGGTAGCACTGGGCTATATCACACAGCAATTTTATATCCAACGCGCAAAGATTTAAGTGACATTTATAAAAGATTACTTGCTCATGATATTGAACTCACCGGTGCAGCAGATCATGGAGTAAGTGAAGCTTTATATTTAAATGATCCAGATCAAAATGGCGTTGAACTTTATTGGGATAAACCTGAAAAACTATGGCCCTATGATAGCAAAGGGAATTTAAATATGTTCACCGCACCGCTAGATCTTAATGCATTATTAAAATTACAATAAAATTTATCATTATTCATTTTGCTATAAATTGGCTATGATTAAATATTATGACTGCAAAAGAAATTGATCTTATAAAAAATAATAAAGACGTAATTAACCTCTATGATGAGTTTGCCCATGGGAAAATTACTAAAAGAGAATTTTTAGATAGAGTTCAAAAGTTTGTCATTGGAATAAGTGCAGTTGCAGTCCTTGAAGTATTAAGTCCAAAATATTCCTACGCTAATCAAGTAGATCCAAATGATAAAAGTATTCAAATAACCACCATCACTTACCCATCTTCAAAAGGTCACGGATCAATTAAAAGTTATGTGGTCAAACCCATAACCAGTAATGAAAAAACTCCGGTTATTTTATTAGTTCATGAAAATAGAGGACTAAACCCTTATATTATGGATGTGGCACGAAGACTTGCTAAAGAAAATTTTATCGCATTTGCACCCGATGGATTATCTGCAAAAGGGGGATATCCTGGTAACGATGATCAGGGAAGGGAAATGCAGGCATCACTTGATCAAGAAAAATTAAAACAAGATTTTTTTGCAGGAATTGAATATTTAGAGAAAAATTATAAATCAAAAATTGGCACCATTGGCTTTTGTTATGGAGGGGGGATGGTGAATTTACTTGCTGTGAACTTTAAAAATATATCCGCTGCCGTTTCCTATTATGGACCACAACCTGATCTGAAAGATGTTTCAAAAATTCAATCACCCTTAATGCTTCATTATGCAGAGTTAGATGAGAGAATTAACAAAGGTTTTCCAGATTTTGAAAAGGCTTTAAAGGAGAATAAAAAAAATTATATCATTCATTATTATAATGGCGTCAATCACGCATTTCATAATGATACCACGCCAAGATACGATAAAGCTGCTGCGGAATTATCTTGGAAGAGATCAATGGATTTTTTTAGAAAATACTTAGCTTAAATTATTTGCAATAAGCTTTTTAATATAAATTAACTATTAATTTTAAGATTTTATTTACTACTTTAGGTTGACAATATAATTTATTTAGTATAGTTTAATAATTCAGGATTAATTCCTGCGAGCTTTTTAGCTCTCAAGTTTCGTAAGTCTTTAAAATTACGCTCCCTTAAATAAAGCCATTACTGGTGGGTATTTCAATTTAAAAATTTGTGATTCAACACAAGGCATTTTGCTGCGTGTTGAAAAAATTAATTATTTATTAAGGAGAAAAGATGAAGACTATACGTAAGTTAAAAGTAGTTTCTGATAGAAAAATCAGAGCGAATAGAGAAAATGCTAAAAAGAGTACAGGACCTGTAACTTTTGAAGGCAAACAGAAAGTATCAGGCAATGCCATCACGCATGCTTTAACAGCAGAGCGTTTGGTAATTATCGGCGAAAATCTTGAAGAGTTTCATGCTTTTAAAGAAAGTATGCTGAAAATCTATGAGCCAGTTGGAGCTTATGAAGAGGAAATTTTCATTAAAATTGTAGAAATTAAATGGAAACTTCGAAGAGTAACTTCAATTGAGACTGGAATTTTTGGTAATGAAATTTTAGAATTTGATGCAGATAGCAACAAACCTAAATTTTCAGACAAGATTCTTGGACAAAGTTTTACTCATCAACATCAAAAATCTGTAAACAAAAATCAGTCTTTAATTGGCGTTGCATTTACCAGAGACTCCAATGCTGGAAGCGCTTTGTTAAAGCTTAATACCATTGAAGGGAGATTGATTAGTAGAAGTCAGATGTATGAGGATCTTCTTTTTAGAGCTCAGAAAAGAAGAAAAAAAGGAGGTAGAAAATGAAAAAAATTCATCCTTCTAAAATGAGTTATTATGCACGTAATAAAAGGCTTTTTTTATCAAATTCAAGGTACAAAAGTAACTACCGTGTCAAAACAAAGCCAACTTATACCAATGCATTTTTTAACACTCTAATAAAAGAGGAATGTTCTAAATTTTTAAAAGAAAATGGTGAACAGATCAGAATAGAAAATCCTGCTTTGTATAAATCTATAAGCGGAAAAACTTTAGCATCAGAAACATCTAAACCAGAAGAGGTTAAAGAAAAAAAATCTTATGATGAATTAGATGAATATCAGAAAATGAGAGATGCGCAGAGAAAAGCTGAACTTGAAAAAGCTAGAGCAAAGTTAAAAAAGAATGAAGTTAAAATTAACTTTGTGAAATCTCAAAAAGACTGGTCAATATATGGCGGTTGGGTGAATGCGTATGAACCAGTTAATAAAGGCAGATTAGGTAGTACTCAGGAATGGAAAAAAGATAAACCTTACCCAAAATATTATTAACTGTATGAAAGGATGAGATTAAAATGACTTTTTTACAACTAAAAAGTTAACTTTGTAACAAAAGTGTCATTAAATTGTAATAATAAAAACATCTCATAAAATTATTATGAAGAAATTAAATAACAATGGATAATTATGATTAAAATAAAAACAATATTTATCACTGCAGTTGCTGTTATAATTTCATCTCAAGCAATAGCACGTGATCAAATTAAAATAGTTGGATCTTCAACTGTATATCCCTACACAACAGTAGTTGCAGAAAGATTTGGTAAGCAAGGAAAATTTAAAACACCAGTAGTTGAAAGTACAGGTACAGGCGGTGGCTTTAAATCTTTTTGTGGCGGCGTAGGTGTGCAACATCCTGATATGACAGGAGCATCTAGAGCAATTAAAAAAGATGAAATGGAACTTTGTGTTAAAAATGGTGTCACAGAAATTATTGAGCTACCTATTGGTAACGATGGTTTAACATTTGCTCATTCAATCAAAGGTCAAGATGCTAATTTTACAAAAGCACAATTATGGAAAGCAATTGCCCATGACGTTGTGATTGATGGAAAATTAGTAAAAAACCCATACAAAAATTGGAATGAGATTGATAAATCCTTACCAGCTATAAAAATTGAAATTTTAGTAGCTCCACCAACATCAGGCACAAGAGATGCTTGGGATGACTTAATAATGAGCAAGGGTTGCGACGAAGCTTTTAAAAAACTAGCAGATCCAAAAAATTGCACAAAATATAGAGAAGACGCTGCTGTAATTGAAGCTGGCGAGAATGATACGTTAATTGTTCAAAAATTAGTTTCCACTCCAAATGCATTTGGTTATTTTGGATATAGTTACCTAGTTGCAAACAAAGATAAAATTAAGGCTGCAAAAATTGATGGAATTGCTCCAACAATTGAAGGGATACAAAAATACACATATCCTGTTGCAAGACCATTATTCTTGTATGCTAAAAAAGCTCACGCTACTGTTATTCCAGGATTTAAAGAATTCCTAACTGAATACACTGGAAAAACTGCAGTTGGTTCAACTGGTTATCTTTTTAAATTTGGTTTAGTTCCAAACTCTAAAGAAACAGAGGATAAAGTTAGAGACATTGCTACTAAGTTAGAAGCGATGAAGAACTAAATTAAAATTTAGTTAAGTTAATTAAATTTAGAGCCGAAATTATTTTCGGCTCTAAAAATGAAAGTTAAGCAGCATCAAATCATATAAGTTAAATGAACCTTACAATTTTATCATTGATTGTTGTTTTTAGTTTATCTTGTTATTTTTTTGGAAAATCGAAAGTTTTAAAGCAAAAAAAAATAAGTGGAAAAAAGTTTCACTCATTACCTGAATATTATGGTTACTACTTAGCAGCTTGGTGCGGTTTACCGGCCTTGATAATATTATTTTTATGGTCTTTTTCTGAATTATATATTGTCAAAGTTTTTATTTTATCCGATTTTAGAGCCGACCCTTCAATTGATGAGAATAAATTAAATTTAATATTTTCTGAAATTAAATCTATAGCTGAGAAAAACTTTTCAGGGACCATTCCTCAGAATTTAATACCCTACGTTGAAAAATTTTTAAGTCTTAATAAGATTTTAGAATTATCAAAATTTGCAGTTATTTTTAGTGTGATAATATTTTGTTTGTCTTTTGCTTATACCCAAATTCTAAAAAATATAAGAGCTCGAGAAAGTGTAGAAAAAGTAATTAGAGTTGTGATGTTCTTATGTGCAGCTATTGCCGTATTTACAACTTTTGGAATTGTACTTTCATTACTTTTTGAAAGTATTAAATTTTTCACAGCGGTCTCTATTTTTGACTTTATAACAGGCACTAATTGGGCACCTGGTCGAGCATTTGTTAGAGATGCTTCAGTTCAAACTGCTGACGTTGAAAATGTATTTGGCGCAGTCCCTTTATTTTGGGGAACTTTTTTTATAGCAATGATTGCTATGTGCGTTGCAGTTCCTATTGGACTTTTTTCTGGAATATATATGGCTGAGTACGCTTCTAGTAAAGTTAGAAGGTTTGCAAAACCACTAATTGAAGTTTTGGCTGGAGTTCCAACTGTAGTTTATGGTTTCTTTGCAGCATTAACCGTTGGCCCTTTTTTTAGAATTATTGGTGAAGGAATTGGATTAAACGTATCCTCAGAAAGCGCCTTAGCAGCTGGAATGGTCATGGGGGTCATGATTATTCCTTATGTTTCATCACTTACTGATGATGTAATTAATGCTGTTCCAGTTTCTTTAAGAGAAGGTTCTTATGCAATGGGTGCAACTAAATCTGAAACTATAAAAAAAGTAGTTTTACCAGCGGCTCTTCCAGGAATTGTCGGGTCAATTCTTCTTGCAATATCAAGAGCTGTTGGAGAGACTATGATTGTTGTTATGGCAGCTGGACTTGGGGCAAATTTAACAATTAACCCACTAGAAGCATCTACTACGATCACAACGCAGATCGTCACAATTTTGATAGGGGATCAATCCTTTAATAACCCAAAAACCCAAGCTGCTTTTGCTTTAGGCCTTACATTATTTTTTTTCACATTAGTTATAAATATTATTGCTTTAAACATTGTAAAAAAATTTAGGGAAAAATATGAATAGTAAAGAAAAAGAAATTTTACTTAAAAAAAGATACGCTGCTGAAAAAAGATTTAGATTTTTTGGAATTTCATCAATCATTATTGCATTATCATTTTTATGTATTTTGCTCGTAAATATTTTTACTAATGGTTTAAGCGCTTTTTCAAGGACAGAAATACTTCTAAAAATTAATTTTAATGAAAAAAAAATAGGTATTAACTCAAGTTCTACTGATAAGGAAATTAGGCAGGCTAATTTTGATGAAATTTTACAAGAGGCCTTATTAAGTTTAGCTCCAAATGCTCCAGAACTAAAACAAGCAGAATTGATAGATCTTGTAAGTATAGAGGCAACTTCTGAAATTAAAAAGTTTTTTTTAAAAAATAAAGGTGTATTAAATAAAACCGCAGAAGTAGCGTTAACACTCTCAGATGATCTTGATCAAGTGCATAAAGGTAATTTTCCAAGGAATATACCTGAGGATCGAAGAAGATTTTCAGATTTTCAATTAAAAATTTATGATGAACAAAATGCAAAAAATAAAATTATTAGTGAATTTAATTGGCCATTCATTTTTAATGCTGACTCTAGAGAGCCAGAAATTGCAGGTGTTGGAGCGTCATTAATGGGATCTTTTTTTACTTTAATTGTTTGTTTACTTTTATCATTTCCTCTTGGCATCTTGGCTGCAATTTATTTAGAGGAATTTGCCCCAAAAAATAAAATTACCGAAATTATTGAGGTAAATGTTAACAATTTGGCCGCAGTACCATCCATAGTATTTGGATTATTAGGTCTTGGTATTTTTTTAAATTATTTTTACTTACCAAGATCAACACCGCTAGTTGGAGGTTTGGTTCTTGCTTTGATGACATTGCCTAGAATTATTATACCATGTAGAGCAGCTCTAAAGGCAGTTCCACCATCAATAAGAGAGGGTGCTTTGGCCTTAGGAGCGTCAAAAGTTCAAACAGTAATGCACAATGTCGTACCTTTAGCTATGCCAGGAACTTTATCAGGAACGATTATAGGACTTAGCCAAGCTTTAGGAGAAACTGCTCCACTTTTATTAATTGGAATGGTAGCTTTTATTAATGTGGTTCCGTCCTCACCATTTGACCCCTCCGCAGTTTTACCTGTGCAGGTTTATTTATGGTCAGAGTCAGCAGAAAGAGGATTTGTTGAAAAAACTTCAGCTACCATAATAATTTTAATTTTTTTTCTAGCATTTATGAACTCATTTGCAATTTACTTAAGAAACAAGTTTGAAAAAAAATGGAGCTAACATGAAAAATGAAAAAATAAAAATATCTACAAAAAATTTAAATGTTTTTTACGGAGCGAAACAAGCTCTTTTTGATGTAAATTTAGATTTGGAAGAAAAAAAAGTAACAGCCTTGATTGGACCTTCTGGATGTGGAAAATCCACCTATATAAGATGTTTAAATAGAATGAATGATGTTATCGATATATGTAAAGTTGAAGGTTCTATAAAAATAGATGGACAAGAAATAAATAAAAAAGATGTTGATGTAAATTTACTTAGGGAAAAAGTAGGAATGGTTTTTCAAAAACCAAATCCTTTTCCAAAAAGTATTTATGATAACATTGCATACGGGCCAAGAATTCATGGTCTAGCGGATAATAAAGATGACTTAGATAAGATAGTTGAAAGTAGCCTCAAAAAAGCAGCTCTTTGGGAAGAGGTAAAAGATCGTTTAAACCAGCCAGGGACAGGACTATCAGGTGGTCAACAACAAAGACTTTGTATAGCAAGAACAATTTCAATTAATCCTGAGGTAATCCTAATGGATGAACCATGTTCAGCTTTAGATCCAATCGCAACAGCAAAAATTGAGGAGCTTATTGATGAGTTGAAAAAAACGTATACAATTGTAATAGTTACACACTCAATGTCACAAGCAGCTAGAGTTTCGCAAAATACCGGATTTTTTCATTTAGGTAAAATTTTAGAATTTAATTTAACTGAAAAAATATTTAAGAATCCTGATAATAAATTAACTCAGGATTATATAACAGGAAGGTTTGGTTAATAATGTCAGAACATATAGTTAGTTCGTACGAGGGACAATTAAAAACACTGCATAGTACAGTTTTAAAAATGGGAGCATTATGTGAAAATCAGTTCTCAAATTCAATAATAGCGTTAGTCAAAAAAGATGAAGAGTTAGTTGATAAAGTTATAGGAAAAGATGAAAGAATTGATGAGTTAGAAAAAAAAATTGATGATCAAGTTGTTAACCTTATAACTTTAAGACAACCTATGGCGATAGATTTACGAGAAACTGTGTCAGCAATGAGGATTGCTGCTGAACTAGAAAGAATAGGTGATCTTGCAAAAAATATTGCAAAGAGAGTTAAGCATGTAAAAGTAGATTTAAATAATGGAAATTTTTCCTTAATTAAATCTGCTTCTGATCTTGTTCAGGGGAATTTAAAAAAAACATTAGACTCGTACTCTAAAAATGATGAAAAATTGGCCTTATCTGTGTGGAGTAGCGATAAAGAAGTTGATGTAATAATTAACAAATTATTAGAGGATTTGTTAAATCACATGAAAAATGAAAAAAAAAATATAGAGTCTTTAACTCATCTTCTTTTTATTGCGAAAAACATCGAACGAATAGGTGACCACTCAACTAATATTTGCGAGTATGTTCACTTTTTAATTAAAGGAGAAGACATAAAGGGTGATAGACCCAAAGGTTAAATAATTTTTATTCAAATGCTAGCTAATGTACTTCTAGTTGAGGATGAAAAGTCGATTACAACTTTAATAAAATATAATCTAGAAAAAGAAGGTTTCAAAGTTTATTGCTCAGAAACAGGAGAGGATGCTTTAAAAATTATTAAAGAAAAAATACCTGATTTAGTAATATTAGATTGGATGCTTCCTGATACTTCAGGGATTGATATTTGTAGGCAAATAAAAGTAGATAAAAAATTAAAAAATATACCAGTTTTAATTTTAACTGCTAAAGGCGAGCCTGATGACAAAATTAAAGGTCTAGAGGTCGGAGCTGACGATTATGTAACAAAACCATTTAATAATAAGGAATTATTATTAAGAGTAAAATCATTAATTAAAAGATCAAAACCTTCTCTTCTAGACGAGACTGCAACTTTCAAAGATTTAAAGATCGACAGAATTACAAAAAAGGTTTTTAGAGATAATAAAGAAATAAAATTAGGACCAATTGAATATAAATTATTAGATTTTTTTATAAAAAGTCCACAAAGAGTTTATTCCAGAGAACAGTTATTAAATAATGTATGGGGTGAGAATATAAATGTTGAGAGTAGAACTGTTGATGTTCATATAAGAAGACTTAGAAAAGCTATAAACTTGGATAATAAAATAGATTTAATAAGAACAGTTAGATCATCGGGTTATTCATTAGATGCTTAGCGAAAATCTTTTGGAGTTTTAAATAAATTTAAATTTCCAGAGTAGTTTTTTAAATTTTCCCAATCTTCAATATTAAATACTAATTTTGCAATTGCAGATGTGCTAAATTTTTTTTTTATAAAAGATAATTTATTTTTCTTTATTAATTTTAAAACTAAATTTTTACAGCACGGTTCATGGTTAACTATAAGAATATTTTTATATTTTCTTTTTACATTTTTAATTGTATTTAATATAAAACTCTCACTGCATAGATAGAATTTTTTAGAGTATATTATTTTTTTGCAGCTAATATTATTTTTTAAAATTTTAAAAGTTTGTTTGGTTCTTTTAGAAGAAGATATATACGCTAAATCAAATGTGATTTTTTTCTTTTTAAGAAATGCAATTATTAATTTAATATCTTTCTTACCTCTGTTGGAGAGAGGTCTTTCAAAATCATTAATATTATGTTCATTCCAGCTAGATTTGGAATGTCGCATGACATATAAATTTAACATTATTGTAATATATTAAGTCATAAATTTTTAGATAAACTCACATGCAAAGAAAAGAAAAAAATATAAATAAGTATATTAATCGAGAAATATCTTGGTTAAAATTTAATTTGCGAGTTCTGGCTGAAGCTTCAAATTTAAAAAATCCTACACTAGAGCGTTTAAAATTTTTATCGATAGCAGCAAATAATTTAGATGAGTTTTTCATGGTCAGGGTTGCTGGAATTTATAATCAAATTAAAGATAAAGTTTCCTTTTTATCTCACGATGGACTTACAAGTGAAAAACAACTTGAACGTATAATTATTAAAACAAAAAAATTATTATCGACTTCCAATGAAGCTTGGTCGAATTTAAAAGTTGATTTAAGCAAAGAAGGAATACTATTTGCCTCTTATCGCGACCTTAACAAATCAGAAAAGGTAAGGTTAAATAAAATTTTCAGAGAAAATATTTATCCAATACTAACTCCATTGATTATAGACCCATCTCATCCTTTTCCATTTATACCTAATAAAGGACATTTCTTGGTGATGTTATTAAATAAAAGAAACAAGAGTAAAAAGTTTTTTGCTACAATTTTAATACCAAATAATATTGAACGTTTTATTAATATTAGCAATAGAGCAGATATAAAAAAATATTTAAGTATTGAACATATTATTAGTAATTACGTAAATTATTTATTTCCAGGCTATCATCTTAATAAATACACATCAGTTAGGATCATAAGAGATAGTGATATTGAGTTTGAAGAAGAAGCAGAAGACTTAATAATGTATTTAGAAAAAGCTTTAAAGAAAAGACGAAGAGGTCGAATTGTTAAATTAGAAATAAGATCTAATGTTGATCCTTTACTAAAAAAATTTGTTTATAAAAAATTAGAAGTAACAGATGACGAAGTGTACGAAATGGATAGTTTTGTTGGAGTCCATCAAATTGATCAAATTTATAATAAAAAAAATACAAACTTAGTATTTAAATCATTTAGCCCAAGACAAGTTGAAAGATTAAAACAATTTAAAGATGATTATTTTGCAACTATTAAGGCTAAGGATTTCATCGTTCATCACCCTTACGAAACTTTTGATGCTGTGATTCAGTTTTTAACTCAGGCTGCTGATGACCCTAATGTTATTGCTATAAAACAAACTCTTTACAGAACTACCTCCGATTCACCAGTTGTTAAGGCATTAGTGCTGGCAGCAGAAAAAGGTAAATCAGTTACAGCTGTAGTAGAGGTTAAAGCAAGATTTGACGAAGAGACTAATATTAGTCTAGCCTCTACCCTTGAAAAAGCAGGTGTGCAGGTTGTGTATGGTTTTGTAAAACTAAAAACACACGCAAAAGCTAGCTTAATTGTGAGAAAAGAAAAAAATAAATTAGTTAGCTATGTGCATCTTGGCACCGGTAATTATCATCCAATTAATGCCAAAATATATACAGACTTGTCATTTTTTAGTTCAGATAAAATCATATGTGAAGATGTGGAGAAATTCTTTAATTATATAACAACTTATGCTGAGCCTAAAAAATTAAAAAAATTAATTTTATCTCCCTTATTTTTAAGAACGAAATTATATTCATTAATAGATCAAGAAATTGAAAATAAATCAAAAGGCAAGCATGCTGAAATATGGATAAAGCTTAATTCTTTAGTAGATAAAGCGATGATCGATAAATTGTACCAAGCATCTAATGCTGGAGTTAAAATTTGCTTATTCGTCAGAGGTATTTGCTGTCTTAAACCTGGTATAAAAGGACTATCTGAGAATATTATTGTAAAAAGTATTGTTGGGAGATTTTTAGAACATTCAAGAATTTATTGTTTTGCTAATGGAGAAATAATGCCATCAAGATCTAATCTTGCATTTTTTAGCTCAGCAGATTTAATGACAAGAAATTTAGATCGAAGAGTTGAATTATTAATACCAATAGAAAATTCTACAGTACATGAGCAGGTATTAGATCAAATCATGCTTGCTAACTATAAAGACGCTGAAAATAGTTGGTTCTTAAAATCTGACGAAAGTTATGAAAAAATTAAAGCGACAGCAGAGAATAATTTTTCTGCACACAATTATTTCATGAAAAATCCTAGTTTGTCTGGTAGAGGAAGTTCTATTAACTTAAACATGCCAGAAAAATTAAGATTAGTTAAATAATATAAAAATGATTTCACAAGAAAGGCACTTCATAAATAAAGAAGCAATTATCGATCTTGGATCTAATTCTATTCGAATGTTAATTTATGATAATATTCTAAATTCACAAATACCAGTTTTTAATGAAAAAGCAGTTTGTCAATTAGGAAAAAATTTAGATCGTACCGGAAAGCTTGATCCAAAAGGAGCTGAATTTGCCCTAACTGTTTTAAAAAGATTTAAACAGATACTTAGCAATCTTAAGGTAAAAAAATATAAAGCAATAGGTACTGCAGCTCTTAGAGAGGCTACTGATGCCAAAGAGTTTATTGTTAAGGCTCAAAAAATTATTAAAAAAAAAATTATAATTTTGTCAGGCAATAAAGAGGCTGAAAATTCTGCTCTTGGTGTCATTATAGGCTTTCAAAAAGTAAATGGAGTTGTAGCAGACTTAGGGGGAGGAAGTTTAGAACTTGCCAGAGTAGAAAAAAATATTATTTATGAAAAAATATCATTGCCATTGGGGGTTTTGAGGCTTTTTAATCAACCAAAAAGAAACAGGAATAAGGTGAAAAAAATTATAAGCTTTTATTTAAACAAAATTGAATGGCTAAGAAAAAATAAGATAAAAAATCTTTATTTATGCGGAGGAACATGGAGGACCTTTATGAATGCTCACATGATAAAGAGTGACTACCCCTTAGCTATTTTGCATCAATATAAACTCTCAGGTTTTGAAACTTTAAAATTTGCAAATAAATTAAATTCCATAAAAGCAATTAAATATGAGAAATTAGCTTCAGCTACTAAATCAAGGACCAATTATATTCCAATAGGAGGATTTATATTATCAAATCTTATTAGAATTTGTGAGCCAGTGAATGTTTTTCTTTCGCAATCAGGAGTTAGAGAAGGTTCATTAATAAGCAGGTCCCATCTTAGAGTTTTGCAGAATAATTCCTTAAATAGATCAGTTCATTTTATTTCACATAAAAAAGCAGACTACGCAGCTAATTACCTAAAACTATATAATTTTATAAAAAATCTTTTTTCAAGTAATGAAAAATATTTTCCCCATAGACTTTTGTTGCCTGCTTGTTCGTTAAGTAATTTTGATTGGGGTTTAGGTGTTTACCAAAGAGCTGAATTAGTTTTTCAAGAAGTTATTAATGCACCTATCTTAAAATTATCTCATGGCGATAGAATTAAACTTGGTTTAGTTTCTTTTTGGAGACATTGTTCTACGAAATATTATCCAAATGTTGAGTTTGTAAAATTACTAAGCAATGAAGAGATTGCAGCTTGCAAACGGATTGGAGCAGCTTTACGATTAGCATCTTCAATTGGCGTAATATCTAATATATTTTTTGATAAGATAAAAATTTACAAAAATAGTAATAAAGATCTAATCCTAAAAGTTTCTAAAAAAGATACACAAGTGATTTCTAATCAAGTTCAAAAAAGATTAAGATCTTTAGGCGAAGAAATGAAACTAAAATCTAAGATTATTTACACTAATTAAGCAGATTTAATTTTCTTTTCAAAAAACTCTGGAAGCTCTTCAGTTCCTTTTGTATTCTTATCTTCTTCTTCGTTTTTCCAACCTTTAGGCTGGTAAGCATGAAGCACATGTAATTTACAGTAAACTCTTTCTTCCATAGGATTTCTTCCGCAGAAATAAAAGTTTGCTTCATCTGGATGTCCAATAGGCCATCTACAAGTTTTCTCGTTTAAATTTTCTAAACTGGTTGGATTTTCAGGTTCAAAATCTTTTTCAATAACAATAGCTCTAAGACCACGAGGCTTTCTTAATCTTTTTAAAGGAACGCATTATCGTGACTGGGAAAC
>OGWG01000036.1_pt1 | contig 21216 bp, 20 predicted proteins | sample 1575911 | NCBI WGS metagenome assembly OGWG01 (sample SAMN07581534, study PRJEB24739) | freshwater metagenome
TATTTTTTTCATTCCAGAATGCAGTTCTTAGATGACTGGTCCATGCTATTATAACTAAACTGTCCTCTAATGTTCCGTTGTCTAAATCTCTAAAAAATTCTGCTGCTATAAATTTATTGGAACCGCCGCCCTTGCCGCGATTTAGAGTTTTCATTTTTAGGTTGTAGCCTAGACAATAAGGCCATGATTTATAATGATCAACCCCCTCGCCTTCAGTGAAGCTGCATCCGTAAGTAACAACCTGTTTGATCATTTGTATATAAACGGATCTCTTTTACGCAATTCTTCAATGCGCTTTTTCAGCTCTTCCTCGTGTCTGCGTTTTTTGTCACGTTCGCGCAAAATTTTAAATATGTTTAATTTTGATAATAATTTTTTTATCATGTGGTGTCTCCTACAAATATTTATTATCTAAAATATAAATAGAGTTATGTCTAATATTTTATTAATCGGAGATAGCTGGGCAATAACACCCCCGCATCTAATAGAGTCTACCAATTGGTTTGAATATCAATTTATGCAGAGAGGTCATAATGTTTTTACCAAATGTTGGGGCGCAAATGCCAATGGATTTCAATTAAATTTGGCGGAAGTATTTTTAAAAGCTGTTGAACACACTCATAAAATTGATCTTGTAATATGGTTTCACACCGAGGTAATGCGTGATTGGAACTCAGGTAGGCGTGACATAAATTTTGAACATTATGATTTTGACGGTCTATTAGACGCATTAGCAACAGAAACATATAACAAGGCCACTGCGCTCAAAAATTTATATCCTCACATTAAATGGGCCATAATTGGCGGGCACTGTGCCTTGAGGGAAACGCACAAACATATGCTAGATTGGGCGGACTATCGTATTGACAACTGGAGACAAGAAATTGTTGGTCAGGCCATGCCAGAATGCCATACTACAACATTCCTATGGATGCTAGAACAATATGTGGAAGTTTTAGGTGCCGATATTGTTGAACGTGAGTTGGCAAATAGAGAAACTATTATTAACGCATGCAAGAATTCTGATTTATTCTATGACGGTATACATCCAGGTATAAAACCGATGACAGATCTAGCCAACAAAATTATTGCTAGATTTAATCTCTAATCAACGTCTCTCTATATCATCTTCCTCACAACGTTGACCATATTGTATTTCAATTAGTTTACAGGGCATATCACTGGGATTAGTCAACTGGTGCCAGACATTTAGATCTATTTTTACTTCACTGTGTTTGTTTAATGTTATTTCCTGATAGCTGCCGTCTGCTGCTGGCATAATAACCGAACCCGTGCCCTCACTTACTATCCAATATTCTGCACGGTGTGAATGTCTCTGCATACTTAATCTTTGTCCAGGATTTACTGTTAATTCCTTTACCTTCATGCCAGGTACTTCATGTAAAACTCTATAGTATCCCCATGGGCGCTGTGTCTTTGGAGCTTTCCATTCATCAAGTATCCAGCTGCTGGAATTTTTTTTGTCTTCCCCGCCAACACCAAATACATAGTGTAAATGTGGTGCCATACATCTACGCATTTCTGGGATATTTTTACTATTCCTATCACCACCGTTAGCAAATATTATCTGTGACCCATTGTAATCAAACATTACAGAGTTAATGGCATGAACAGCACTATTGTCTGAGTCATCAAAGCCAATAACTTTGTCCACAGATTTGAGCTCGCGAAGTATTGTGGCGCGTTCATTCCATGACATAAATTCTCTGCCCTTTTTGCGTTGTAGCCATTGATCACTGTTAAGACCAACAATCAGCTTGTCCCCAAGAGCTCTGGCGGCATTTATATAAGATATATGCCCACTGTGTATGGGATCAAATCCACCCGTTATTAAAACAACTTTCATTATGCTTTCCAAATAAGTTTAAAAACTTTCCTATTAGTTCTTTTCTAGCCATATCGCCGCGTACTCGCAGCCTATTAAAATTAAAATCTGCTATTTTTGCGGCGGCTGTTGATATTCTATCTAAATCATCGGAGGACTTAGAACTTATATCGCTGATTAATTCAAGTATTTTGGCAAAACGTAGCCTATCATCTTTGATGTCATCATAACTTTCATCTATTAAACTGTTAAATGTCATATAACCTTTTTTACGCAGTGCCTTAAGTACACCAGCTGGCCCTATAACTATAAAAGGCATTTTATAAAGCATGGGTTTAAATACTTTTTCACTGGCATGTACACCATTAAAGGAATTATTATTCCAACTATAAAACGTTGTTTCTGAAACAACATAAAAATAATATTTTGTATGTTCTTCTAAATAGCTGTGACTCTGATGCACATTTAATTTACTGGTATCATCAACAACCAGTGGCAGTAGGGTTTCGTCAATGATTTTCGCATCGTGTTCAATGGTCGTTAATTCTTCACCCGTAAAAAAATTCATAGCTAGCTGTGGTAATTTTTCAGTATATGAAACGCCTGTTACAGGTTCTGTTTTTAGAAAACTAATAGCAAAATGTTTCAGTAGATCTAACTTCCATAATTTCCAGAGAAAATGAACTCTGTGATGCTGCCACATTCTGTTGAGGCAGATAAATTTATTTGATTTATGCTGACTGGGATTAAAATCCACAAATGAATTAACAGCTTGACTTATAACCATCTCATTCCAATCTGCAACTATTATTTTAATACCCCAGGGATTTTCAATATTATCAATGTCAATGGCACCAGTTAGAAATATTATTTTTTCTCGCGGAATATCATGTGCATCCGCAATCTGTAAGAAATCTTCTACTCTAATTATTTCTAATGGATCAACAGAATCATTGATCACTATATATCCATTACCATGTTTTATACCTTCTAAGACAGCTCCTGCCATTTCTGAAAATGCAGTTGCCCCGTGCGCCCTTGTGTTCCAGGGCAGCTCATATAAGAAATTGTCATCTGCTCTAAGAGAATATGGAGTACATAATTCAAAAAGATCGTTATTGCGATAATCTAAAATATTTTGTAAGTGAGAAGTCGGTTCCAGGACATATTTATTATTATGTAAATATTCTAGTTCGTTTAGATCTGGTAACAGACTATTATTGCCTGGGCCATGTCTACCTATAATATTATATACTAACTTTATCTTCTGCATATTCTGAAACCCATGCCTTACCAAAATTCTTACGTCTTGCAAAAAATATCTGTTCACAGAATGTTGTCAGTGACATTTCTTTATTTTCTAAGAAATCAAATTTATAGATTGTTTTCCTATTCAGATCTGAGCCGTCACGCATATAACCTAAAAAGTCATAATTTAATTCTATTATACGTGGGTAACTTGCTAATTCTGAATGATTAATCAGATAGTTTCTCTGAAACTCTAGTAATTCTTCTATTAATTTAATATCTATATTTCCAAACTCTTTTAACATAAAGGCTCGAATGACGTCAAATACATGACTACTTTTTCCACTTGCATGGATGTTGATGACACTTCTATGTATAAGATTAACACCGAATATGTTAACTCCTGCCAGTTTAGGATGATTAATTTCGCCATCTCGCATCCATTTATCAAAATAGTATTCTGTGTCAGACATTTCTTTGTTAAGCCATGTGTCGTCTTTCACAAATTGATATAATTTTTCATAAAATTCTTCGTATTCTATGCCATAATGTTCGTACATGAATCTACTTAGGAATGTAGTAACACCGTTGATGTGGAATGTATTTAAAAAATAACTAAAAATCACTGCTTCTAACATGATGTCACGTGGCATGTCCTTGGTGGCAACCACTACCTGTATGCCCTCTTTTAATTCATCTAAATTATTTGCACCATCTAAATAATCATAGACAATAATAGATTCTATTTGATATTCCTCTCTCTGCGTGAGATTCATTTCAGCATTTTCCAATAACTGTGCCTGATATACTGTGACGCCTGTATGATTGCCTGCTTTAAACAATTTCCAGAAATTTTGTTTCCATGTTTCTATAGTTTCTCCAGGCATGCCAAGAATTAATTCAGTGTATAGGGGAATTTGATTTTGTTCACACAGCTTGAAAACTTCACCAATTTCATTTATAGCGAGATTTTTTCGTTTAATGGCTTCTAATGTTACGTCATTCAAACTCTGTACACTGAGATTTAGTCCCAGTTTGCTATAACCGGAAGCTATCAATGTTTTAACAATATCAATAACTTCCCTGCGTTGATTTTTCGCCCAGCTGATGGTATAGCTTTTGGGATAACCATATTTGGCCTGAACTTCCACTAGTTTTTCTGCTATTGCTTTATCACGTTCTGGAAATATGCCAAAATTTGCATCTGCTATATTAATAAAACCACAACGATTTTTTCCTATCCATTCAAGTTCATCAAATACTCGCTGGAGACCAAATTTCTTAACTTTATTGTATGTTAGGCTTCCCCAGTCGCAGAATGTACAAGCGTAGGGACAACCTCTATTGGTTTCTAAGATGGTGTTCCACTCTATGTCTGTATATTCTGCCATCATTTTATCAAAGTAACCTAATAGATATGGGCTTGGAATATCATCTAACTTGTCTATACGCAATGGTTTACCTGTGTCAACAACTAGACCTGAATCATTGATCAATAGTCCCTGTACTTCTCTAATACTCTGACCTGTTGCCAAAGATTCTAATACTCGTTTAAATGATATTTCGCCCTCTTGTTTGACCATTATGTCAATAAAGGGTTGTTTTTTAAAAAAATCAGTCTCCTCAATGGCAGGTTCAGGACCACCAAAGATTATTACCATTTTGGGATTAGCTTCTTTTAATTTTTTAGCTAAGGTATAGCTATAATTCCTATTCCATATATAACAACTAAATCCAACAATATCTGCAGATTTTAGTTTTTCAACAGCAACATCTATATCGTCGCGTCTCCAGAGAAAATCTCCAAGTTGATAGTTATTTGTTATGATTTCAAATTGTTGTGCATATGACCATAGGATTCCTACACTATAGGGAAGATAATGTGCATTAAATTCCTTGGGGCCTTGTTGAAAATTAACATTAACAAAGGATACTATTTTTTTCATTGATCTATAAGTGCTTTATTTTTTCTATTAATAAAACTTGAGATTTCCTCTGCTATTATCTTATAGCCGTCAATCGTTGGATGTATGCAGTTTGTCAAATATTTAGCAGGTTGGTTTAGCTTATAGTAAACTTCATGATACCCGCCATATTCTGTAATATTATCTAGCCTAACCAATAACTGTGCAAAACTCTCATAGTCAACATAATGGTGCAGGTAACTTGTCCAGTCTATATTATCTACTAGATTGGGCCCGCCCTGACTGATAAAATGTCTGGCTCTACCATCAAATGCACTGGCAAAAATAAATTTTAAATTGTGTGCTTTACAAAAGGTCTGTACTTCCATGATATTTGAATAAGTTTCCATGGCAGTTTGATTTTCTGAATAAACCATTTCAAAATATGCGTCCCATAATTTATTTCCATGGCCATGGTGTGGCCACATGGTGTTAAAATTATAGTGATTGGTTGCTTTATAAGACTGTTGAAATTTATGTTCTGCTTCCAGTGATATAAAATCTATTGGATGTTGTCTAAAGAAATCAAAGCGTTCTAGACCACTAAGCAGATAAATTACCGTGCTGCCAGCTGCCTGACTCCAGTCTATATTTGTAAGATAAAGAGTTTTAGCTGCTCCTCTATTACCTATACCACGCTGTCCTAGATTTATAGGCTCATGATCCGGGAAATATTCTTTGCAGAGTACATTTACCCAGCTGTTCTCATTCTCCATGGGAATAAGATGCACACTTTCATGCATGGGCTTGTTTACTCTATAGTCATATTGTTTCCATATTTCTTCGGTGTAGCCGCCTTCGCCCTGAGTCCAACTACAGCCAAGACCAATCATCAATTTTCTTTTCATATATCACAATGAGTTAAACATATGTTCTGTTTGCAGTACAAATAGATCTTTTCTACTGGTATCTCCAATGGTAACAGATTTATCGTACATATATTTTTTCCACTCAACAAATTTTTTAGGCCAAAATTTTTGATCGTATAGTATATTATACGCCCTATGTCTATTATGTATAATTTTATCTTTAAGTGCTGCATAAACGTCTGAAATTTCGTCTAAGCTCATAGCAGACAGTTTTTTAACTTCCCTAACAAATCCTTCTACGCGCTGATCTAGATCTTTTTCATAATCAAAACTATAATCAAATACTTCTTCAAATATTTTAAATCCCAATTCATCTCTTAGATAGTGATTAAAACCCACTGAACCAAATATTATAAATGGCTTGTAAAACCACAGTGCTGTGGTTGTTTTTTCAGTGACAAAAAATTGATCTGGGCTTGATTCTGCTATTACACTAAATGCTGCGTCATTATATATTGCAGGCAGTCTATAAGAATTATATGATCCTTCTGAATTATAGAAATTATCACCAGGTATAATTATTTTCCTGGGTGTAAAATATTTAAATTGGAACACATTTGGATCTGGCATAGAAACATTATTCCATGATATTAGTACATCATCTTGAAATAATTCTTGACGTGCATATTCATCTACGATCTTACATCTAAAAATATGTCCTCTGTGGTTAAGTGCACAAAACTTATAATTAAATCTTTTAGGTGTAAATTCCACCGGTGGCGGCAATGCCTGTGCATCATATCGATGCGTGTCAATAATATGATGTTTAGCTTGATGAAAAAAATTTACTATATAGGGTTCGTATTCTACGCGATCACGTTGTGGCAACCATTCTATGTCAGGTGTAGATACTAATATATGTAAGTGCGCGGCTGGGTTACTATCAAGATATTCACAGAACACACGATACTCGGGCATTAGACCTGTACTGATTTCTTCTATACAAATCCATTCTATCAGCAGGGGACGACTGGTATATAATCTATGTCTTAGGTTGTTAAGATCAAATTGTTGCCAACTGAACAACTGAAAATAATTATGTATTGAACTAGTCATTGTCTACTCCATTTATTTGATTTCTAATCCAAGTATATGTAATAGTTAAACCAAGTTCTAGATTTTCATCTGGGCGCCAGCCTATTGTATCCATTATCAGCTTATTATGACTGTTACGACCCATAACTCCTCTGGGTCCGTCTACGTTTACGATTCTTATATCTTTGTTAGCCAACTCTGCAATTAATTTAACTAAATTATTAATACTGATCATGCGTTCACTGCCCAGATTTAATGGAAATTCGCAGTCACTGGCCATAATATTATGTATACCCTGTATGCATTCGTCAATGAACAAAAAGCTTCTTGTTTGAATTCCAGGGCCCCAGACTTCTACTGTACCCCCTGGCTCACACATGGCGACTTTTCTACATAACGCGGCGGGCGCCTTTTCTTTGCCATTGTTCCATGATCCCAATGGACCAAATATATTATGAAATCTAGCAATTCTAGCACGTATCCCATAATTACGGGCAAAAGACATGTAAACGCGCTCACTGAACAATTTTTCCCAGCCATACTCGCTGTCAGGATTGGCAGGATAAGCAGTTTCTTCACTGAGCAGTGGATTATCTGGATCCTCTTGATTATGACTGGGATACATACATGCACTACTGCTGTAAAATACACGATTGACATTTTTCTTAACCATTTCGTGCAGAACGTTTAAGTTGATTATTGCGCTGTTATGCATGATATCTGCATCATTTTCACCGGTGAATATGTAACCTGCCCCGCCCATGTCCGCTGCCAGCTGATAGATTTCGTAGATGTCTTCAGTGATTAATTGTGCAACATTTGCTGGATCACGCAGATCCATAATATGAAATTCATCTGCATTGGTAACACTATATTCAGGATATTTTAAATCCGCACCTAGAACATAATATCCCTGTTTTTTTAAATCTGTAACCAGATGCGTTCCTATAAACCCACCCGCACCGCATACTAAAATTTTCTTCATATGTTGCTCCAAATTAAATTATTGTACCATATTTATTACAAAAATTTAGTAACTCTATTGGTTCGCGTGTTTTTAACTGTTCGTAATTATATTCCACCAAAGGCTCGACATTTCGTTGCAACAATATCTTATCAGCATCTGAAAGTTTGTCTATTTGTTCCATAACGTTCATGATCATGTTCATTCGCTTTTCAGAGTTAGGTTCATCATCATAACTTTCGTCCCAGATATTATCAAATGTTCTAAAACCCATATCCTTGAGATATTTTAAAGAATGTCTTGGACCCACAATAATAAATGGTTGTTTGAACATTATGGGTTTCATGGTTTTTTCAGTGATATGAATTATTTCTTCATGGAAATTTGTTTCAGAAATGATGTGCACTAAACTTTCATCATAAAAACGTGATGTTTCCTCGTAGACATCTTGTTCCATGGGGAACTTATGGAAATCATTGGAATCTAATACTAACGGCAAACGTCTGTCAATGTCCAATAGCTGTTCATCTGTCAGTCTAATATTTTTTCTGGTGGCTATGTCTTTGGCAACTTCTAACCAGGATAAGGACCCTGGTTGTGATCTAGCAAAACTTATATGGCACTTATCCAACATACCACGTTCATATAACTTTAATAAAAATATAAATCTATGTGGTCTATATCTTCTGTTGAAATTTAAAAAAGTTTTCTTTCTCGTACCAACGGTATATTTTCTATCAACTAGCCGCGGATCATTAGCTGTTTTAATATGATCCAGTAAATAGATGCCTGCATATTCAAAATTAATTTTGGGCTCTAAATTTCTATTTAGACAATATCGTTCATAGATTTCTTGACCATTCATGCAGTTGCTTAAATAAATTACTCTACTGAGATCGATATTATGTTCTGTCAGATACGTGTAAATTTTATTAATTGTGTAATCATCCACAAAACTCTCGTGATGATTGCTGATTAACAGCCAACCCTGCTGGCAATTTATAGCTGTCCTGATACCCTCATCAACAGGTACATTTTCAAAAACTCCTATACCGGATTGAAGTGATGAAGTTTCAAAAGCCCTCTTAAACGACATCGTCAATTCATATATAAATTTTCCACGTATATTCCCAAGTTCATATACTGAAGATATCACAGTGGGCACATAATTTCTATAGCATGTAGATATAGGATTAACTTCAGTGGCAGTTAATTTATTTGCCCATGATATATCTGGCATGGACTTGGCAAGATCGTATATATCAGGTATTTTAGTGTTAATTATTGGCCCCCGTGGACCTATCCATTCATAGACAAAGTGTAGATGTTTAGACATGATATGTTTTTGTAATATTTTTATAATTAAATTGATCTTCAAAATTAGCAAAGGCCTGAGTTAATGCTGAAGGATCATATTTCATGTTGTCAAAACAGGCCGCATCCAGCGCGTTTTCTGCATGATCTGCATATTTTCTCATGATTTCTTTGTCTAGATTCAATGAATTCATGAACCCTGAGTCTAGGATCCAGGCCAATGTTTGTCTTGGACTGGGATGTGAATCAACGAATTCTATATGTTCGCCCTTATACATGTAGGAACATTTATATTTCCAGGGCGTACTGCCAAAATTAGATTCAATATATTCATAGAAACATGTTTCCATAAAACGATCATGATATCTTTTCAATGAAGTTACAAATGCCATATATTCCCTGTAGACTAAAGAATTTATATGCCATTTAATGGAAAATTTTTCTGCATGATTTGAACTATGAACCATGGAAAATTCACTTAAAAATATAAAATACCATTGACAGCCGCTGGCGGTTAAAAGACCCGCTAATGATTCCATGTAGGCAAGTTGTTTTAAAATACACAACTGATCAGAATTAAATTCAGACATGTTGTTCTGCCTAAAATTTAATGCCGAGTTATCGCCCCTACACGACCAAGTACCAGAATCACCATCAATGTAATCAAACCTTGTTGGTATACTCCACTGAACTATGACTACATCGTTTTTTTCTATTTTTTTTTCTATCAGTGCTTGTAATACTCTGAAAAATATATGAAAGTTGCCAGATCCAGAATGCCCATAATTTATTGTTGTATCAAAATTTTGACCTATGATGGCTGGCCACATGGGCCACATATATTGTGAATAACTATCTCCAAAGGCAAATAGTCTTTTCATTTGTTATACCCATGATGTTGCGGTGTTCCGTCGCCCAGTGGCTGGTGTGGTCCATGGTAGTCTACCTTAATGTTATCATACCACTGTATTAATTCATATGGAAAAGTAGTCCAAAAATCAAAACCGTTACGCTTGTCATATTGTTCATAAAAAGCACGAAAATCATGTTGCAGATCTTCTTTATTGCCCACACGTACATGTGGTTTTTCAACTACTTCTATGTAATCTATTAGTCGTTGTATTTGACTGCCCTCGCCAATTTGTATAGCAGGGAAACCATCCTTGCTTAATTTTTTTTGTCTGGCTTCTTCATACCATAGTTTAAGTTTTTCACGTAGCGAATTCTTTAAATGATCGGGCAGTACAACTGGGCTCATGAAACTGGGCCAACGTAAAATATTTAAATCCAACATGGGTTTATTGTTGCCAAAACGATCTTTAAGTGTAATCATATCATCCATGAATTCTGTAATACTAAAAAGACATAGGCTGTTTATAGTCATCATGATGGTAATAGCACGTGGCTTTCCATGTTCCAGCATATAGACAAGATTGCTACGCCACTTATCGTAATCCAGACCTGCACGTATATAATTAGCATGTTTACCATAGGATTCGTTACTGGTGTAAATATCAAACTCCCTTACTTTACATGTGTTGGTGTAGTGTACGAGTTTTTCCAATAATTCCTGTTTCATGCCAAAGTTAGTATTAACTGCAATGCGTAGATTAGGGTTTTCTTCTTTGCTCAGCATTTCCATAAACCGCCAGAAATTATGACTCATGGTGGCTTCACCGCCGGTGATTCGTATTTCCTGTAACTCTGTTCGTAATTTTGGCCACCAGCGAAAAAAAGCTTCCACATAGGGATTACCAGTATTAAATTTACCATAGGGATCTGCCCAACTGCCATCATGATGATAAGCACCCCGGCCGTCACTCTTAAGATGTTGAAATGCGCCGTTTTGCTTCATTTGTCTAGCCCACTCTGTACTATATCCTGCATTGCAGTAACTACAACTGAATTGACAAATGCGATCAAAACTGATCTCCATGGTTTTGGGTATGATATCATCAGTATGTTCGCGCAACGGAATCTTTTTTATATCTTCAACCTTGTAAATCATGCTTTTGAATACACGATCACTGACATTTTCTCTACCAATGTCCTCAACCTTCCAACAATAATCGCACTCATGAGGACGTTCTCCATCTAACATGAGTCTACGCATTTTCTTTTTATGATTGGTATTATGAATTAGACTGGGATTCCAACGCAATTCGTCTTCGCCTGCTTCTATCATATGTGGTAAAGGCAGATGACAGCTCATTGTCTCACCACTGCCAAGATGAATACTGGTATTATACCATTTTGCTGCACAAAAACTAGGGCTAATACTATCTAAGTTTTTTTTGCGCCAGTCGTAGAGTTCGTTACCCATTTATTGTCCTGTCAGTTAATTTTACTAATGAGAGATCTATTTTTATCTTCTTCATATGTTTTTTTACATTCATTGTAAAAGAGTTCGTACTCAGGAAAGGTTTTCAGAAAATCAGTTCCTCGTCTTCTATCATGTTCATTGACAAATTTATAAAAGTCCTTTTTGGATCTACCTAGATATTCCCAGTCTGGCTTTTGCATATTGCCTTCTATAACACGATATATACGTTTCATTCTGCTTACTTCATAATCAAAATATCCCTTACCACATAATGGCAACCAATATGTCTGTTGCATGTTTTTATACATAAAAGTTACGCTTTCTTCTACATATTTTAACATGTCATATGTAATTATCCAAGATGACAGAAAATGTGGCCAACGTAAATAGGGAATATCCAGACTGACGGGATGTGGTCTGGTTGGTTGTACAGTATAAGTTTCTTTAAGAGTCAGAATATCTTTCATGAAATCTGTAAAGCTACTGATACTGAGTACATTATATGTACTCATAATAGTTAGTTTACTATCGGATATTTCTGACAAAATTCTATGACAGTTATTTAACCATTTGTTATAATCTAATCCATATCTAATATATTCTGCACGTTTACCATATGCTTCACAGCTGGTATATAACTTGAAATTTTTTATAGCTTTTTTTTCCTGTATGATAGCCATGCGTTCAACAAACCTATCAAATAATTCATCTGGTACACAGAGATTGCTGTTAATATCCAATTCTAGTTCGGGCTGCGGATTTTCTATCAGGTAATCTAATACTCGGTGTGTGTGTTTGCTTAGTAATGGTTCTCCGCCGGTGATGCGAAAAACTTTTAGGCCTTTAATTAGATCGGGCCACCATTTCCAAAATGCATCAACATATGGATTTTCTTCTCGTTCTGGAATAGGAAATTTTCCAATCTGTTTGAGATAATCTAGATTATTATAACCAAATGATGCTAGATCATAATGACCAAACTGTTGAATTTCCTCCATCCACTTACTGGATATTTCAGGACTACAATAACTGCATTTAAAATTACATACATTACTGAAACTTATTTCAAAATAAGTGGGATTGACATCATCGTCCCAGCTGGCATTTTTAATTTCTTCGATATAGGGTCTGGCCCAGATTTCAGATGACTTCATGACACGATCACTGAAAACTTCGTCGCCTTCCTTAACAGGACTATCCTCTACACGCCAGCAATAATCGCATTCAGGAGGTCGTTCGCCTTCTAGCATCATTTTACGCTGTTGCTTTTTAAATTTTGTATTGTGAATTGCAGAGGGATTTACCAGCACTTCTTCCACAGGAATTTTGTGTGTAGTAGGATGGTGGCAACTATGTGTTTGTCCAATAGCTAGATGAACAGTGACCTGTTTCCATTTTGCAGCACAGAAACTGGAACTAATTGTATCCAGTTCTTTCTTAACCGCAGGCATAGCTGCGTTAACATCAAATTTTCTATCTTCGTTTTCCATAATTATTTTATACTGTTATCTACTTGATTTTCCTTAACCAAGGCGCCAAGCCTTGGTGGATTGATCCAGCTTTCTTTAAAGAATTTACTGCCATTAGCATCTAGCTCTGCAATTTCCAACCCCAGTCGAGTTCTTAATACTTCACCCAATTTAAAAATTTCATCTTGTAATTTTTTCTTATCGTAAGTCCAACCTGTTGCTTTGCAAAGTTCAGAACCACCATTAAACTGTGGTTGAACACTCTGTTGCCAGAAAGCGTCGTGCCACTTAAAATCTCTAACGTTCTTATAATCAAAACTATCTCGGGCAAGGTTAGTCATGTATGCGCCTAAGCGTGTTCCAAACATAGCCCACAAACCATTGTCAACATCTGCACCCACGCTCGCCCATACCAATAATCTCTTATAATTTCTTTCGTGTACTCTTTCTTTAATTCTTCTTGGGTCTACAGTAATGCCGCCCTCTAATGTCAGCTTTACTCCCTCACGAAATCCTGCACGATATGCCTGATATGCGCTGGCATTATTATGCACGTCACAATAGATGTTATTCATCTGATAATAATAGATATCCCAGCAAAAGTCAACCTGTGCTTTTGGGTCTTCTGCTGCTTCATGTGTTCGCATTTGTTCCACCACATGTTTAGGCCACATCTTAATTCCACCATTACCATATACTAGACCGTTGACAACATTTTTTCCAGCCCAGCTAATCACGTCGTGTTTACCTATGCGACTCATATCAATTTCTATTGTGAAGAAATCTTCATGTACAATATTGTCCGCATCGACAGTGATAAATCTGTCTGTTTCTGCTGCTTGAGCTGCTGCCTTGTGGCAAGCATCACTGCCGTATATTCCATGAATGCGTTTTGCCCAGGAAACCTTTTTTAACAAGTCGGCATAATTATAGTCTGCATTTGGTTCGTCCAGACTCATAAACACCACGTCAAATTCTGTAATAGGTACTAACATTGCTGTCCTCTAAATGTATGTGAAAATGATCCGTTGTCACTGACACTGGATCATAATATGATAATTCAATTTCATATAGATTGAAATTGTCTAGTGTGCTTCTATTAATTTTTTTATATTCAATGAGCCGGGTGGGATCGAACTTCGAAAATATAAAAATCATTATGTCTTCGTTTATTTTAAAATTATTTGTACTACCCATGATGCTTTGTAATAATATTTTGTTTCCTACTTGTTTATATATAATTTGAGGGCGTTCAAAATTATCATAAATCCTATTATCCTCTTGTACAGTCTGCAAGGAAAATGTTATTGGCAAGTCGTTATTGTGATATAAAAATCCCATGTTTTTAAATGATTCATTTGAGTCAGGCAACCATTTGCATTTTCTATCAATAGTCTGTATGTTGCAGAGTTCAAATATGTTAATGGGTATTTTATCATATAACTTAGTTCTATCTAGAGTATCTATTGCGTATATGTTAAAATGTCCGTTATTTCTTTCTAATATGGTTTCAGATAAATTATCCAGAGACAAGTATTGTTTCATTTTTTGATAGTCTAAATTTACAGAAATCTTTTTCATTACTATATCACAATAAATGTGCAGTGGTGCTCTGTCAGAATTATAGTTTGCAAAAATATAATCAAATTCTGATCTACCATTGAATCCATGTCCTACTGTTAATTCTTTCTCTGTTCTATTTTTATGTTTGATGTGTATTTTAGATAATGGTAATTTGCCATCAAAAATTTTATTTATTAAATCTGATTGTTTTGTTGTAAAGACGCCGTGCTTTAGGGTGCTGGGTTGTTTGTGCTGTGGTGTTATCTCAATGATATCATTTGTTAATTTGTCATACTCTACATAAAATTCTATCTGCTTTTTTTCTTTTTTGCGTAGTAATCTGGGCTGTACATCAAATTCATATTCTTGTAATATTATGTCTGATACTTGATCTTCATTTAATTCGTTGTCATCAAAGGTAAGTTCTGGATCTTCAATTTCTATCCATTTTTCTACTTTTTCCCTCTCTATTTCTGGTGACGACCAATCAAATTCTTCCATTTATTTTTTCAACATTTTTAGATTATCATCTGATAACCAACCAGCATGTTGATATTTAATCAATCCATGTTGCACAAAATTTTCAATCTTAATCTGCGATGTTTCTGTTACCCAATAGGTTAAAAATTTACTCCATGGTTCCTTGCTCCATATGGGATTCCAAAAATTATTCTCCTGGATGCTAAGATCTATACAATTAACAAAGTCAAAAACTCTAATCTTATCTTCTAATACCATGCGTAGCAAGCTAACAATCCACTGTTCCCAGAGAAACTCCGGGAATACTGGCAGGGCGGTGGTGTCCCCAGAGTCTGCTTTCTTTTTAATCCAGTGAAGGAACTCTGTTTGATCGTACGATGAGCATATGTCTATGGCTATGCCTATGATATCCTTTGCGCCCATATTCTGATTTAGGTAGATGGCATTTATAACGCTGGAATATCCGAATGTTTTTTCTTCTGCAGAATCTTGCCAGTAGGCACTGGGCCAAATTCTATCTCCAGAAAAACTTATCTTCTTTTCTGGTATTACTATAGGGCCCATGCCACGTAATGGCTCCCATACATCAACATTGAATGCTGTTAGTATTTGATCCGGCAAGAATGCTATTGTTTTTTCGAAGGGAGTTTCTACTAGGCTCTTAAAATATTGAAGGACAGTGTTTTTTATGTCACCTTCAATGCGTATAAGGTCTGTTATGCCCTGTATATTTGTTAGTTCCGGATCAAAGGTAGTGACCACAATAGGACGAGATGCATCCACTTTCTTTATGCTATGTACCAAGAGCCCAACTTGTGGAAGATTGTTTCTTGTGGCATTAACAATCATGTAACCTTCAAGCATACAATAACTCCATCAATTTTTTTTCATGACGCAAAATTGCCAGCTTGTTCATAAGGTGAACATTTTCATTTTTTATTCTACTACAAATATTTTTCCATGGTTCTCTGGGATCTGGACATAATAATACATAATCGTTGGGCCTGTTAAAATCTACTATATCATCTATCTGTTCACTAAAACGCATGACCTTACCGGGTAGTTGATCCACAAACTCACCTTTAACTTGCCCATTTAGTAAATGTATCGCAATGCTGGCGGCGTAATCTGTTCTAAACAATCTACCGGGAAACTTATACAGCCACTTATAATAATCATAGTTTTCTTTAACATGTTCCCAAACACCAAAAAATAATTTGGCAGTCTCACTTTCTGCATTCCAGTAGACTACTGTACTCCACCACATGTCAATGCCATCTGGGTGTAATTTTTGTTCCCATATTCTAGGTTTGTAATTGCGTACACTGACTGCATCTTTATACAGCGCCAGCTCGCTGTCTGTTTCAAACACCAAGTCCAGAGTATCGTTGCCTATAAAATAATCAACGTCTATCATCAAGGTCTTTTTATAGGGAGATCTATAAAAAATTGTATGTTTATTTCTATTACTGAACTGCGTGTTAAACTCTGTCCATGGACTATCATGATGCGTTCTGGTGTTGCGCTCATGTTCAATATTTTCCACTATGATATGATCAAAACCTAGTGCTATCTGATCTGGTGTTTGATATTTTTGTAGATGATCGTAGGTCACCTGATCTGTCATCAAGGTCACATGACTATTCTGCATATACTTTTTAGCACATCGTGCAGCCATCCAGGCTAGTTTAGAATAATCAATTTTAGAATTATTGTAGGCAATTAATAAAATGCCTTTTTCAAACTTATACATTTATTCCCACTAATTTCTTTGTATCACGCAATTTTTTCAGTTTTTCATTTTCAACGTAGTATTCGTTCAATGCTTCTGTATATGTACTAATAAGTCTACTGTGAAAATCCAGCAAGTCTGTTATCATAACAGGATTTTCATTGTCGTCTAGAAAAACGTACTGTTTGACATTAAGATCCAGTAGTTGTTTGACAAAGTTTATCAATTCAAGTTTTGCAGTAAACATATTACCACCATAACCAATGGTTAGCATGGTCTGCATACGCATCTTGAGATTTTGTTTTTGATTGTTTAGTGTAAGACGATAGTTACTGAATTCTAAAGCTGCCTTTAGTTTTTCATCCATATGAAAACTCCATTATGTGCTATTTTAATTATTTAGTATCTGAAATAGCATTATAATGGGTTCATGCACATTAGGGAACAGGATTGGAGAATCCCGAAAATACTGAATTCTTTATTTCAAAGGTAGCTGCACCTGCTGTTTTGGTTGTTGCTTTATTACTCTGCACATATAGACGATGTGTGCCTGCTGTTATATCAGATGCCAGGCCTGTTAATATTACTGTAATTACTAGATCTACTGGTCCGTTTTGATAATTGCTACCAGATACGGGTACTATTTTTCCTTTGATTTGTATTTTTCTAGTTACCTGGCAATTGCCATAGCCGTAGCCATAACCATAACCATAGCCACACCCATAACCATAACCGTAGCCATAACCGTAACCATAGCCGTAACCATAGCCGTAACCATAGCCGTAACCATAGCCGTAACCGTAGCCGTAACCATAACCACCATAACCATAACCATAACCACCATAGCCGTAGCCGCTTCTGGTTGTATGAATCATACTAAGTAATAGTTGTTCTGTTTCGTTTAGGTGTACAAATCCTTTTGATTCAGTTATTACATTAGGTGTTGTGCTTGCTGTTGTATTAAGACCTAATGTAACTGTGCCTAGACGTTCGTAGGCAGTTTGCCAATATCCGTCAACAGTATTGCCACCCGATCTCTCGAGCCAAAATTTTAATTGACTACTACTATTAAAAAAATGTCTAGCATGATCATAGTCATCAAATCTAAAATTTAATACATAAATTAGTGGGGGTGTACCTACAAAAGGTTCTGCCCTCACGATAGTACCCATCTGTGCTAGAGATCTCTGTCCTGGGCCGGCATTATTTTTATCCGGTGTTATATCCTCTACTAACGCTTCAATATCATTCCATATGCCTGCTGTGATTTTCTGCCCTGTGAGAACTCTATCTAATTCATATTCTGAACCTACATGTTCTGCACTAAGATTTACTCTATCAACAACCTGATTCACTGTTTCAGCTTTTATTGTCTGTCCACGTGTAACGTTATTTGCAGGACTATTACCCCAGCCAAATTTTTGATTTTCTCGGGTAGGAATATTTTCGGTTGGCTGAGCATCAGGGTATTTGTCAGCAAATACCTTATTAATTTTGTCAACAAGCTCATTATAGCTAGTTGCAGTTATTCTCTGACCTTTGAAGAATGCCAATTTATCTTACTCCAACTGATACTTCTACTATGCCTGTATCAAACGTATCCTTGGCTGATATTGCTCTGCCAACTGTTGCGACAGGGTCAAAATGATCCACAGCCATACCGATACCAGGTTCATCGCTAGCTACGATTCGTTGTCCTTTACGTACAGTTCCTTTGACTAAACAAGGAACACGACCTTTAAGAGCCACAGGATATGCGTGTTTGTCATATTTTCGGCGCGAATTTAACAGAAAGCCGGGTGCTGTACTAACGATACCAAATACCTGATCATCGTATTCTTTGGTTGTTTTTGTTATTTCTCTTTCACCACCAAGTTTAACAATGTTACCAGATACCAGGTTGTCGTCGGCAAAATAAATTTCCGCCATGTCCGCAAATTCTGCTTCAACAGTTCTACCACGTAGCTTAAAGTTGCCCCATTCTTCTTCGCCCACATCTGCGTTGCCACTTTGATTTAGGTTAATACCTTGTCCGATATCTGGGAATGAACTTTGTAAACCAGTGTCCGCATGTGGTTCATAGGTACCGGAATCTGAACTTACAATGGCAACAATGACGTTGGCAACTTTAATTTTTAATGCCTTATGATAGATATTGTTTGTATCCTTGATTGCGCCTGTTTCAAAACCGGTGTCAATGCCACCAATGGTCTGCCAGCCACCCAGCGGTGCCCAGCCTTCTGTGGTGAAAATGTAAACAATATTTTCAGTAGTCTTAAACCATAGTTGGCCGTACATAGGATTGGCCGGCGCTACAGGGGCAGCAAAATGTTCTAGCATTTGTACTAGATTTTCCGCCATTATTTCGCCGTAGGAGGTATAGTTTTTACCTAGCAAACGCAGACTTGTCGTAGTATCAACTTGCCTGTCAGGTACTATGGTTAATCTTTCTCCATTTGTTTTAGTTACGTCATATGCCATTGCATTTAAGTTCCTTTATCATGTATTTACCATTTTATGTGATACGAATGCGTAAAGTATAAATAATTTGTATCACACGATTTGCGCTTTTTTGCACAGGATGAAATACTATATGACTGAGCAAATAGCCTGAATTCAGTTCTGCACCCTTGCTTTTCAACCCTAACTCATTAAAAACAAATTCGCCTTCAAAATCAGTAGCATTATCAAGTTCTAACTGTTCTGCCGTATAGATATTACCCAAGCTATCCACATTTGGTTCAACTTCCTCTAGAGTACATGTGATAACAAGGTCTGAATAATTGAGGCCCTGAGTATGTACTACTTCCATTTTATTTCTTGTGGTGTCGGGATTGAGCTCTGGATCAATGAATGGATCATTATCAACGACTTTAAAGTACGTTGGGTTATACATAGATGCCACTGTACCGTTATTAACGTTTGTTGTGACATCTTTATAAGTTATATTTCCAGTCTCATCGATGACTGCACCGCCATTGCCAAAATGCATTTCATAGATATACCTATTCTTGTTACCTGAAAGCATATTTGCAACAACAATACTCATTGTCTCTGGGTTGATGGCATTATGTTTGTCCACGAACACTTCTTTTGAACATGGATCCCAAACTTTCACATGGCCATCAATACTAACGGTTACTGGTTCAATCATGTTTGATTTCCTAATATACTATTTACCATTTATTTTAACTACTACTATAATTAACAATTTTCTTCGCAATCGGGTTTTCACTATCCATTAGTGTTTTGCCCGGATCATTATAAAATTGTGTGCTGTTGTTTAAGGCCTGTAAAGGAGTATAATCATGCAGAATTGTCTGAGCATTCACCACATACACAGGATCTGCCATAGTATAATTTTCCCTCATGGTTGTTGATAACGAACCACGTGTAAGTCCTGTAATACCGGTGGCAGTCTTGGTGGTATATTCAATTCGTTCTTTTCCTATCCAAATCGCCCCTGGTTCTTCCTGAGTGGCATCTGGCACTTTATCGATATTATAAAGCTCAATATGCGTATCAGAAATATGAACTGCTGCGGCTAACTGCACCTGATTAGTTAATAAGAACGCACTCATTGTATTATTGATAAAGTGCTCTCGAACTGTTACCAGGCCATCATGCATAACTTCTATTAATATGCTGTCGGTTATTCTGGAATCAATGGCTTCTTGATCATTTGGCGTTCTATAATACTTGCTCTTAACAGAACCAGTTAATATTTGTTGTATAGCACCAGCTGGTACTCCTAAATATCCCTGGTATATTTTTTGTATATAGGAATTAAATTCTTCCTGTCCCATCTCCCATCCGAGTTCAGTATCTGTAGCTCCCTGAGCAACTGGATATGACGCCGCATCCCAATCAATATTATCCCAGCCCACTGGGACAAAGTTCAGGCCTGTTATGGTTGTATCTATTTCTTCAGGGACACCAAAATTATTTCTATTATAGCGCAACTTGATGTCAAACATTCTAATTTCTTCAAAATTAAAATCGGCCAACTCAAGTTCTGATTTATTAATATTGCCGCTCCTGTTCTTATCCCTATATGCTTTTACGCTATTGTAGAATGTGTTTAAGACTTCTATGTTATCTCTAAACAACTCTTTAGGATCTTCAAAATTCTGTCCTATCAAATTGTACGGCTGAACAGTGCTAGACTTCATTACCCAATTTACATTTGTCTGCTCACTCAATATATATCGCAGCATAGAGCACATCATATTGTTGTAATTTACCTGATATTTCTGAACAAAAATATCATATCTTAGTGCTTCGACTATCACGGCCAATTGTGCGTTAAGGTCATAATCCCAGGGAATGTTGTCCCAGGGTCGTATGTCCCAGCCGCCAAGGCCTAATTCACTGTATAGATCGCTGATAAACTGTATAGTACCATTTTT
>OGWG01000037.1_pt1 | contig 21056 bp, 36 predicted proteins | sample 1575911 | NCBI WGS metagenome assembly OGWG01 (sample SAMN07581534, study PRJEB24739) | freshwater metagenome
TGCCCCCATCGCTGGTTCATTGGTAAAGCAATTTGTTAAAATGAATTATAGTGGGGTTATGTGTTCCGTAAAATCGGACTCTTTCTCCGGTGGTAATTCTCTTCGAATTAATCTCTACACCAAAATGGGTGCTCCCGTTGACTCACAAATTGCGTATGAGGTAGAAAAATTTGCCAACCTTTGGGAGTATGGTAAGTGGAATGGTATGTATGATATTTATGAGGATTACGAAAATTCAGGTTCGGTTTGTGGTTTGACGGGTATGGTGTTGGAAGCTTGGGTTAAGTATGTGTTTGTTGATAATCGTGCTCCATTTGGTAAAGTTGAATGGGTAGTGAATGAGGTGATGAATGCGGGACGGGAATTCAATGAAACCGTACAATATATATCTGACCAAAAAGTGGTTAGTAAAGCATTAAGTGTAATTCAATCCCTTTCAAAATAAAAGTTATGGTATTTTTATCAATTGTGGGTATTTTCCTACTAATAGCTATCAACGAAAATCTAAAAGTTTCTAATCGTATCAATAATAAAAAATAAAAATTATGGCAATCAAACAAAAAGTAAAAAATTCAGCTATTGAAGTTGATTTAACAGGTCCTCAGGGAAATGCGTTTTATCTCATCGGTCTTGCTCAAAATCTTTCCAAACAATTAGGATTTAATTCCAAAGAAATCGTAAAAGAAATGATGGGTGGTGATTACGAAAATTTGATTAGGGTATTTGACTCTAATTTTGGGTCAATTGTAACTTTATACCGATAAAATTCTATACATATGAAAAAGCGAGGAAGAAAACCAAAAAAATTAGATACCATAACCGAAAATTATAAGCGGATATTGATGTTGCTAGAAGATGGGTTATTAAATCAGGCAGATGAACTGCTTAATTGGGGTATTGCATATCTTGCTAAAAAAACCGGACAGGTTCAACTCATAGATGGTGTTGAATTAGATAAGTGGAAAGAGCGGTATTGGACATTATTGGAAGATAACCAACTTATGGTTGGTGGTGATGTAGAATGGTTTGATGAAGGTGATTCAAAAACTTAACAATTATTTAACACCAAAAGTTTGGTTATTAACCGATTTATACTTATCTTTACTTTGTAATTGAGAGAGAAACTAAACCCCCTAAAAATATGAATTTTATCAAAAAACTAATACCTGCCTATATTGAGATTCGTTCTTTATATTGGGTTGAATATGGTAAACGAATGGATGTGGAATTAGAACGAATATTTAAAGAAATTGACAATGAGAATTTAACGTTAGTTAAAGAGTTAATTTCAAATTTTGAATTTCAATTTACTCAGGGTGGAGTTCCCAATTGGATTGCAGTTAAATACGCTCAAATATATCGAGCACAAAGTATGGTAAATTCTTTAATATAAAAAATATGTCATCAGTTACACAATTAACATCCCCCCCATGTCAAACCATTGAAGAGTTTATGGAAATTTTGACCGGACAATTAAAGGGGTATTATAAAGAAAGATTTGAATTATTAAATGAACCTGTAATCAACTTAACAAAGGGTTCTAAATTTTACAAAATTGATGTTAATGGTAGTGCATGGGGATTTATCGCCCGAAGGGATGGTTCATTAGGTGGTCGTCCATATCGACGAGCAGATTTGATGAAAGCAGCTTCTTGGCGTTCTCCCGCTCCCATTCCTCGTGGTAATGTTGTTGAAGGATGTACCTATGATGTATATGGACCTGTTTATATAAACCGATAAATTATGAAAACTATGTTTAATGAATTGCGTGATTTTATGAAAGAAGAACCTATTGATTTTTGGGGTTCTATTGTGGTTGTTTTATTTGGATTTCTTTTTGCGATTATTATGATGAATTTATTTGGATAATTAAAAATCTTTTTGTATATTTATACTATAAAAAGATGACCTGTACCCTTGAGAAACTCGTATTTAAAGATAAGCAGGTCAGCTCCGAAATAAAAGGGTAAGAGAATAAGGAGCACAAATAGTCAGGTGGCGAAATTGGTTAAACGCTATGAGCGGTTGCTCTATTGTATAGGTTCGAATCCTGTCCTGACTACTTAAAATATATGTTATGAAAAAAATGTTTATTAATGCACATAAAAAAATAGAAGAAGTACTTTATCCTTTCGACCCAGTTGGATTCTACGTTCTAATATCTTGTATATTAATCCTATTATATTTGTTTACATAAAAAATAGTCAGGTGGCAAAATCCTGTCCTGACTACTAAAATAAAAGTTATGTTGAAAAAAGGACACTTAGAAAATTGTTACAAACAATATCACAACCCTAAAAGACATCTACATGATGCAATTTACTTAGGTTACATGGAAGCATGCCTTGTGCATTTCGGTGTGATAGAGAGTAAGAATAACGGACTTGCAGATTATGCTCAAAAAACTAAAAAGAAGTTTTTGTTTTGGGAATATGAAGTAACCGAAGATAGAATCGAAATAATTCTTCGTTTGGTAAAAGAATATTTGGAAAAATAATACATATAGTCAGGTGGCGAAATGGTTTTCGCTGACAAATTGCGGTAAGTGAGTAGACAATCCGCAGTAGCATGAAAAAACAAACTCACCACAGGTTCGAATCCTGTACTGACTACTAAAAAATAAAGTTATGGAAACAATCTATTTTCAACCACCGGGAATCGACCCAAAATATTGTGAAGTTGGGATAATTCACGAAAGTGACCCGGAGCATATCTGGTATTTAGATGAACCTTGTAAAATTTTAATCAGCGAAGTGGAAATAATACCAAAAGAGAATGTTTCTTATGATAAGAAAAGTAACTCTCATATCATTCAGCAAATTAAGTCCTAAATAAGTTTAAATAAAAATAAAGAATTATACTTAAAGTACAAAAACAAGATTAAAAATAAACCACTTACTAAATTTACATTATGAAAAACTTTCTAGAATCGCCTATCCTATTGTGGATATTATCAGCCGTTTTATTAATCTGTTCTATATTTGTACCTAATATCCTTTTAAAAATTGGTTCATCAATTGCATCCGGTGTAATTATAGGGAACTTATTGTGGGAACGAGAACAAAGGAGTGAAAAACAAAATAAATAAATAAAAAATGCTCTCGTGGCGCAACGGTTAGCGCAAGATGCTTATATCATCGAGGTTACAGGTTCAAATCCTGTCGAGAGTACAAATGACCTCGTAGCTTAATTGGTAAAGCACCTGACTTTTAATCAGGGGAGTAGCAGTTCGATCCTGCTCGGGGTCACACATTGGAATATAGCTCAGCAGGTTAGAGCATTTGACTGATATTCAAAAGGTCGCTGGTTCGAATCCGGCTATTCCAACATTTGGGTTCTTTAGGCTAACGGATAAACCACTTCGCTACGGACGAAGAATTAAACGTTCGAATCGTTTAAGAACCACATTTCGGTACTGTGTCCGATTGGCAAGGTGGAGCTCTGCAAAAGCTCTTATGTTGGTTCAAATCCAACCAGTACCTCAAAAAAAAGTGGGTGTGTTGAAACCTAACTAGTAGTGGAGAATACATACACCGTAGCTTAAGGAAGCAGCAGGTCTCCAAAACCTCGCATGGACATGGGTTCGATTCCCTGACGGTGTGCAAATAGTTTCTTAGTGTAATGGATATCACACTTTACTACAAAGGTAGTATCATGGTTCGAATCCTTGCACCCGCGCCAAAATGGCGAGATATCTCAGATGGTTAGAGCGTAGGATTCATAACCCTAAGGTCGGCAGTTCAATTATGCTTCTCGCTACTAAATTTTATCTATGGTGTTTATAGTGTAATGGTAGCACGACAGATTGTGATTCTGTTAGTATGGGTTCGAAACCCATTAATCACCCAAAGGAAGATTGGCTGAGTAGGTCTAAAGCGGCACCCTGCTAAGGTGTTAATCGGTAAAACCGGTTCATTGGTTCGAATCCAATATCTTCCACAAAATTTGGAAATATAAAAAATATTTCGTATATTTATATCGAAGTGATGGAATTGGCAGACATACTGGTTTTAGAAACCAGCGCTAAACAGCAATGTGGGTTCGAGTCCCACCTTCGATACATTATTTGTCTTGATAGCTCAGAGGTAGAGCAAACGCCTGTTAAGCGTTAGGTCATCGGTTCGAATCCTTTTCAGGACGCAAAAAGACGCTCCGTTCGTCTAATTGGTTTAGGACATTCCCCTTTCACGGGAAAGCTTACGGGTTCGAGTCCCGTACGGAGTACAAAAGTATTATACTTTACAACATCGCGGGGTAGACTGGAGATGGTGCCAGCTGGGTCTCATAAGCCCAACTACGAGGGTTCGATTCCCTCCCCCGCAACCAAAGGGCTGTTAGTTCAGTTGGCTAGAACGTCTGATTTGCACTCAGAAGGTCATCGGTTCGACTCTGGTACGGTCCACAAAAAATGCTTCCTTAGCTCAGTTGGTAGAGCTCCCGTTTTGTAAGCGGATGGTCGTTGGTTCGAATCCGACAGGAAGCTCAAATGGTTCGTTAGTAGAGTTGGGTACAATATCGCACTGTCACTGCGAAGGTCATGGGTTCGATTCCCATACGAACCGCATTCAGGGGAATATATCAATTGGTTAGATTACGTGCTTTGGGAGCACGAGGTTGTGGGTTCGAGTCCCGCTTCCCCTACAAATATTAACAATTTATTAACACTTCAATAACATTGATGTAATACTTATTATATATGAGATTAGTTATAGGAATGGTTTTGATGTTTTTTGCACAAATATTTACTTTTTTGCAACTTCAAGGTCATTTAAAGTTTTCTTGGTTTAGAGAAAATTATTGGTTGGTAGTTTTGATGAGTATTCCTATTTCTATGATGTACATAGAATCAGTTCGTCAAATAATCACTCACTATAATGGATTAATCTGGCCAAGCAGAATTATTGGGTTTGGTATTGGTATTATTGTTTTTGCAGTAATGGCAACTTCGGTGTTTAGAGAAACACTTAATATAAAAACTATAGTATCATTGGGTGTTGCTATCATACTTATACTAATTCAACTATTTTGGAAATAAATTTTAATCTTTTAAAAAATGGAAATAAGAACCACAAAATACGATGAGGTTGAAAAAGAATTAGGTGAAGTAAAACCTGATTTATTAGATAAATCCGCAACATATCAAGGTGCTTATTTCAAAGATAAATTGGTTGGGGTTGTTTCATATGTGGAACACCCCAATCATATTTATTTAGGACATGCTTTTGTAATTGAAGAGCATAGAGGAAAGGGTATTTATAAATTATTATGGGAATATCGAAATATGAAAGTAAAAGAATTAGGAAAACCGCTTATAGCCCATTGTAATGTATCAAGCTTAAAGCACTTTTTGAATAATGGGTTTATATTGGATAAGGGTTTATTTTTAGTTACAAAAAATGTAGAATGAAAAAGGTAGATGCTTTATTAATATCGGATATCCATTTGGGTTCAAAGGGATGTAATGCTGAAAAGTTATTGGGGGTATTAAAAGAATATGAACCAAAGGAATTAATAATTGTGGGTGATTTTATAGATGGGTGGTTACTTAAAAAACGATTTCATTGGCCACAATCCCATACTAATGTTATACGAAAAATACTTTCATATTCTAAAAATGGAACGATGGTTCATTATATCACCGGTAATCATGATGAGTATTTACGAAATTACACCCCATTGAGTTTGGGTAATATTGAAATTAAAAATGATATGATATGGAATGATTATTATATTACTCATGGCGATTTATACGATGGTGTTGTTCAATTAAAGTGGTTAGGTCATTTAGGTAGTTGGGGATATGAATTAGCAATTTGGATTGATAGAACACTTAAAAAAATGGGATATAAAAAATCATTAAGTACATATTTAAAATTAAAAGTAAAAGAAGCAGTTAAGTTTATAACCCGATTTGAAGAACAATTAGAATATCAGGCTGAAAGAAGAAGTTGTGTTGGTGTAATTTGTGGACATATTCATACACCAATAATTGACAATAGTAAAAAAATTTCGTATATTAATTGTGGTGATTGGATTGAGAGTAATTCATATATATTATATAATGATGGAAAATTTAATTTAAAAAAATGTGAAAAATTATAAATTAGAAGAAATAACCGGTAATCTCAATATAGAAGCATATTCTGCTAGATGGGGTAATGTTGATATGTTTGGTAAAATTACTGAATTAGTTCATGGTAAACCTACCATTGGAAATGTTTTGGTTTTAGATTTTGAATGGTCTGATTTTTTGGGATCATTCTCAAAATTTCAATCTAAAAAAATTACCGAAATAAACACGAATGGTTCTAAAAATTGCATTTACTTTAAAACTGAAAATAATAAAGAGTATAAATTAACAATTTTATGAATTGGGATGAATACTTTTTTAATATAGCAGAACAAGTTAAGTTAAAATCAAAAGATAAATATACTCAAATAGGTGTTGTTCTTGTAGGAAAGGGTAATGAAATAATTTCTACGGGTTATAATTCATTTCCGCGAGGTATTGATGATGGTGTAGATGAAAGACAAGAAAGACCTGAAAAGTATTTTTGGTTTGAACATGCTGAAAGAAATTCTATCTATAATGCAGCAAGAATTGGTGTATCTACAAATGGTTCTAAAATGTATATGACATGTGGAATACCATGCACAGATTGTGCAAGAGCAATTATAAATGCAGGTATTACCGAAATATGGATTAAGGATGGTGGTGGTTCTAAAGAACAAAAGTGGGTAGAGAGTGCTCAAAGAAGTATTCAAATGTTTAATGAAGCGGATATTAAAATAAATTATTATTTGGAGAGTTAAACTTTATTTTGTATATTTATAAAAATGGAGGATACTATGAATGAATATTTTTTTTACAACACCACCGATATTAAAAAGGAAGCAATTTCTAAAACCAAAGCAGGTTCTATTGAGGAAGCATTGAAATTTTTCGCAAAAACCAAACAAATAAGTTTGGATGAATTTAACAAGTTATTTGTGGTTGAAAAAATAAAAAATTAGTATAAACGCCAGAGTGATGAAATGGTAGACATGCGACACTTAAAATGTCGTGAGCAGAATCGCTCGTGTGGGTTCGAGTCCCATCTCTGGTACAACAAATAAAAATTAATATGATAGATTACGAAGAACACATACTTTCTTGTTTAGAAAAAGCCGAAAATGGGGAATCAAAATTAAACGATTCCGATGAATCTCCATTAATAACCAACAACAAAATTAATGGTTTAATTGGAATAAAAACACAACATTTTTACAATAATCTATTATCAATAGATAATACTCGTTATTTAGAAATAGGTTGTTGGCAAGGTTGCTCTACATTTTCTGCTGCTTATAAAAACAACTGTAATATATCCGTCATAGATAATTGGTCTGAATTTGGTGGTAAGAAAGAATTCCAAAATAATTTAGAATTATATAGGGGTAATAATACTATAGATGTGTATGATGAGGATTCATTTTTAATGGATGTAACAAAATTACCTAAATTTAATATTTATATGTATGATGGAGACCACAGTATTGTATCACAATATTCTGCATTAACATACTATATTCATAATTTAGATGATTACTTTATATATGTTGTTGATGATTGGAATTGGAGAGATGTAAGAACAGGTACTTTTTTAGCAATTCAGGATTTAAAATTGAAAACACTATTTAGTAAAGAAATTAGATTAACCGATGATAATACACATACCCCACATGATATCGCATATAATAATTGGTGGAATGGTATTGGTATTTTTGTATTGAGTAAGGTATAATAAATGATGCGATCTGAATTACAATCGTTATTAAAACGGGTTTATTTAAATGGTATAAACGATTATGTAACTATTCAATTTATAAATAACGATTCAATTGTATCTGCATCATTCACCACATCCGGTAGTGTTATGTATGGTCAGGTAGCAGGTAGTATAACCGGATTACCAACATCTACAATTGTAATTAATAATATAAACGAAACTATTAATGTATTAAATGCTTTTTCAGAGCAAATAGCAACACAATATGGTTCAAATTATTTAAGTATATATGATATAGGCTCTGATTTGCCATTAGTTTTAAATTTAGAATTGGCATCATTAGCTTTTCCAAACCCAATAAAATTACCAGAAGAAATACAAATTGAAAGGTTACCTGAAGAAGGTGGTTTTTTACCATTACAACCTGCACCGGAGGGTGAGGTTGGTGAACCAGAACCATTGGATTTTGATAAGATATATTTTGATTGTACAGGCTCTAATAATTTTATCAATAGTTTTTTAAGTGCATCTGGATGGATTACATCATCTACAATAAGTTTTGATATTGGGGTTGATTTATCTAATAATAGAGCAGAATATATAACCATAAATTCTGCATCATTTAATTCTAATAACTATATTACTAATGATGAGATACGATTTAATTTACACAATCATTTAATTACGAGTAGTTTATCGGTAGCACAAGTTAATAATTTAAGTGGTTCAAAATATTCATTTAATGAATTCAAAAATGTATTGGATGCAAACAAAGATAATACTTACGCAAGATTTTCAATAGAGCGATATGGTAGATTTTTAAAATGCTATTTTGAAGATGGGGTATTTAATTCATCTTATTATTTGGTAAGAATTGTATAATATAAAATATAATGAAAAAATTTCGTTCAGTTGATAATGGGTATGTAGACCCTATTCAACATACATTAGAGGTATTAAAAAAATACCCATCTACAAAAATATATATTGGAACTGATTCCCAAAATGTGGGGATTGAAACCACATATGTAACTGCTATTGCTTATAGGTTTGGTATAAGAGGAGTTCATTACATTTATACTAAAGAAAAAATACCAATAATAAAAGATATATTTAAAAGATTATTTGAGGAATGTTCACGAACAATTGAATTAGCAGAATGGTTTACCCAGCAAATAAATGTAAAAGTTGAGTTGGATATGGATTATAATGATGATGGGTATTGGCCCTCCAATAGATTAGTTTCATCTACATGTGGTTGGGCAAGTTCATTGGGATATAAAGTAAATATAAAACCAAATGCTCAAATAGCAACAAAAGCAGCAGATTATCACTGCTCATAATTTGGATTATTAAAAATAATTTTGTATATTTACATAATATGCGAGGGAAGAATTGGAAGAAACTCGCCGGGCTACCAGCTCGGAGATGGTGTGGTGGCAACACCCCCTCGCTCAATATTGGGCCCATAGGTAAAGGGATATACCCACAGATTTCTAATCTGTTATTCTTGGTTCGAGTCCAAGTGGGCCTACTAATTATAAAAAAAATAATTGTATTTATTTATAGTAAATTTGGAAATACCAAAAAGGTTTCGTATATTGTATAAAATTTAAAACACTTTAATTATGAAAAACACATTTTTTTTAATTGCGATTGCTGGTTTGATTTCATTAACTTCATGCTCTAACACCGAAACTACTGAAGAAGTAGTTGAGACACCGGTAGAAGAAGTGGTTAGTGATACAACCACAACTGTTACTGATACCACTTCTACACCAGAAGCTGCACAGTAATTAAATTCCCCATATTGGGGAAATCTTGCGGGTATCGTATATTGGTATTACATTCGCTTTCCAAGCCTATGAAGGTGGTTCGATTCCATCTATCCGCTCAATAAAAAATTATGAGTCAATTAGGACAGGTAATTCAAATAAATGATTCTATTTATCAAATTTATAGGATTATACGGGAAGAAGGGGTATTGAATGTGGATGGTATAAAAAAATTTTGGAAATGTTCTCACGCATTTAGAAAAGATGGGGTGCTATATTTTTGTAGAGAAATAGTATCTATACCATTTAAGGAAATAAAAGATGGAGTTAATTAATACATATCCCGTCAAAAAATCCGACTTAGGTTTTCACGGAAATCTTTTTGGTGGAAAAGCATTAGCATGGATTGATGCTTCTGCTGCTGCTTATGCCATGCAAGTATGCGATACACCCCGTGTAGTTACTATTAAAATAGAAGAATGTCTATTTAAAAAACCTGCAAAAGAAGGGCAGTTATTAAAAGTTTACGGGAGTGTTAATAGCATAGGAAATACATCGGTTAAATTATACATTGAGGCTAGAGCCCATAATGTATATACCGGAAATCAAACAACGGTAGTATCTACCTACATTACATTTGTAAGAGTTGATGAAGAGGGTAATTCGATACCCATATCAGAACGAGTTAAAATTAAATACGGATTTTCTAAAAATACTTAATAATTTTTTAATCCCATTTTAATCTCAAAATTTGGTGAATTAAAAAATATTACTTATCTTTGTGTATTAAATATTTATTGATATGAGTAAAACACATCGAGATAAAAAAGTGCTTGACTTTAATGGGGGTTGGACTTCCGGTGAAGCCGCTCGTCAAATTGGTAAAAAAATGACAGAAAAGGTTGTCCCGTCTGAAAAAGTATATTCACGAAAAAATAAATCTTGGAAAAAAGATTTAACACAAATTTAACATTGAAAGTTTGGATATATTCCAATTCTTTATTATCTTTACATTGTAAGTTAATCCCCATTATATGAAACAATACAAAAATCGAAAATCTTATTACTCTGACTTCTGGTTGGATAAATCTATGTTCGAACCCAATCGGGTTAGTCATTATGGAGAATCTGCCCACAAAAGCGACCTTATTAAGTTGGCCTCCTACAAACGGGCCATTGGTAATTTTGTGAATATTGTAACAGGCAAATCAATTCCCGTCAAATTTTCCACCGGCGACCAATCTTATACAGATGGTGATACTGTGGTAATTTCCTCTAAACTTGATGATGCTGAGTTTGACCCAATTGTTGGTTTGGCTCTTCACGAGGGTTCACACATTAAGTTGACCGATTTCTCATTACTTAAAAAATATTTCGGTAATAGTGCCGTTACCCCAACAAAAATTCAAAATAAAATTGATAGTAATCCCGATATAAAATGGGATATACTTTCCACTATGAGCCGTTATTTAAAAGATATTCTTAATATTGTTGAGGATAGGCGTATTGATAGTTATGTTTATAATTCAGCGCCTGGCTATCGTGGTTATTATCACTCTATGTATGATAAATACTTTAATGATAGTATTATTGATAAGGGTTTAAAATCGAATGAATACACCACAGAAGATTGGGAATCTTATATGTTCCGCCTTATTAATATCACTAATAAGAATCGCAGGATAGATGCTCTAAAAGCCCTTTCCACCATTTGGAATTTGTTAGATTTGAATAATATTGGTAGGTTGAAAACAACTGAAGATAGTATGGATTTGGCTTCCGAAATTTTCTTAACTATCTATGATGCCGTTGCTAATGAAAAGCAAGATGGTAATGGCGGTTCTTCCAATGATAATTCTCAAAATAATAATAGTGGTGATGGTTCATCATCCGGTCAATCGCCAATGAGTGGTGATTTTGACACTCCACAAACGGGTAATGAAAGCATGAATTCTTCTGCCGGTGGTGGTGAAGGTGATGAGGGTGAAAATAATGATGAGGGTGAAAATAATGATTCGAATATTGATAGTGGTGATGGTAATTTAGACACTCCTAATGATAGTGGTAAATCTACTTCGGGTGGTACTGATAAACTTAGCCCGAATAATAAAAATAAGCTTGATAGGGCTATCAATAAACAAAAAGATTTTTTACGAGGTAATATCTCTAAAAAGAAAATGAGTAAAACCGATTCGAATACTGTAAACGCATTAGAAGAATCCAATGTTGATTTAAAGAATGTTTCGGTCACAAATGATGATGGTGGTGTTATGAGGACCGATTGTTATGTTGTAAAAAAACTTACAAAGCAATTAATTGAATCTCGAGCGTTTGAAATGACTACCACGTATTCGTGGTGGATGAACGAGGGGCAAAGAAGTGTTGATAAGGGTATTTCTTTGGGTGTGTTGCTTGGTAAAAAACTTAAAACGCGGGATGAAAATCGTAGTTTAATTACTCCTCGTCTTAAATCGGGTAAAATATCCTCACGTATGTTGCACGAAATTGGGTTTGGTAATTTTAACATTTTTGATAAAATTCAATCTAATTCAGTAAAACCTGTTACTCTTCATATTTCAATTGATGCTAGTGGCTCTATGGGTGGAGATAAATGGAATAAAACACAAACGGCTGTAGTTGCTATCGCTAAGGCCGCTTCAATGACATCAAATATAAATGTGGTTATTAGTTATAGGAGTACTTATTCAACATCACAACAAGATAAACCACTTATTGTTATTGCATATGATAGTAGGGTGGATAATTTCTCAAAAATTAAAACACTGTTTTGCCACCTGACACCAGCGGGTACAACACCTGAAGGGTTGTGTTATGAGGCTATTATGAATGAGATTTTGAACACTAAAGATAATTCGGAAAAATATCTTATTAACTTTTCCGACGGGATGCCCCAATTTCGTGATGATAAAATAAGGTACACCGGAGATGTTGCTGTTAAGCACACCGCCTCCCAAATAAATAAAATGAAGATGAATGGTGTTAGTGTTTTATCCTATTATGTATCTTCGGGTGGTGGTGATTATAATATGAATGTGTTCTCTGAGATGTATGGTAAAGATGCCAGATTTGTGAACGTGACCGAAGTAATTGAATTGGCTAAAACATTAAACGCTAAGTTTGAGGTAGGTGTCCAATAAAATGGACATTTACCCCCAAACTTTTAATAAACTTAATATAAATTTAACATTAAAAGCTTGGATATTAATCAAATACTTATTATCTTTACATTGTAAAATAAATCACTTAACCCCCAAATTATTATGAAAAATCAAAGATTCGTTTTCGGTACTATCGTTGAAAATAATGGTGTACTATTGTTCAAAGACTCCGCTGGGGCTTTGTTCAACATCCCTGCTCTTAATGAGCCGGGCAGTTCGCTCAATCGTAGGGCAAAACAGGCCGCTAAAAACCCTGATAAATTCAGTTTCAAAATTAGGGTGAAGGGTTCGTTTACATCCGGTGAACTTTGTTTTGGTCGTGTTCCAATTTCCAAAGTAACGGATAATTCTCCGGTCTTAAATTTCAATAAGCCAAACGGTGGATTGGCCCAATATTCTGTGGATGCCGTACCTACTACCCCACCTATTGTTAGTAATCAGGTAGAAGTTGCTCCGGTTGTTATGCCTGAAAATGTTTTGAATTTTATCCACAACGAGGCAGCATCCTTAAAACCAAAGATGTTGTTTATGCCGGAATTAAAGTGGAAATATTTAATTCGAAACATTCTTCGTGGTAAGAATATTATGATGACAGGTGCAGCTGGTTGTGGTAAAACTATGGCGGCTAAAGCAGCAGCAAGTTCTATTGATGGTTATAATACCTTTATCATCAACTTGGGAGCTACACAAGACCCCCGTAGTACTTTGATTGGTAATACTCAATTTGATACCACTAAAGGTACGGTGTTTAATCAATCACCATTTGTGAAAGCAATCCAAACACCAAATACGGTGGTGGTGCTTGACGAGATTACGAGGGCTCACCCCGAAGCATGGAATATTTTGATGACTGTTCTCGATCCTGGTCAACGTTATCTCCGACTTGATGAGGCAGCCGATTCACCAACTATTAATGTGGCAGATGGTGTTTCCTTTATCGCTTCCGCTAATATTGGTAATGAATATACGGCGACACGATTGCTTGATAGGGCGATACTTGATCGATTTACGGTTATTGAGATGGATTCTCTTACAAAAGATGAAGAGGCTGAATTGCTCTCTATGATGTACCCCTCTGTATCAAAATCCTTAATTGAGGGTGTTGCGGAAATTACTTCAATGACCCGTGATGAGGTTAAATCGGAATCACCAAAATTGACCAACTCATTATCTACCCGAACTGCGGTGGAGATTGGTTCGCTGTTGTATGATGGTTTTAGTTTACAGGAGGCCGCTGAAATTGCTATCTATCCTTTCTTTGATAGTACGGGTGGTGCTCAATCGGAGCGTGTGTTTATGAAGCAGTATGTTCAAAAGTTTATTAAGGTAGGTGAAGAAAATCTCTTCAATACTGAAAACACTACTGTTGATAATCCTTTCTAAAATTAATATGGGATATAATAAATTTAAGTGGTGGAGACGGGGGCCGAAAAAACGGCCTCTTTCTCAAAACTCCCACCTATTTGATAAGATACAAAATGGTGATTTTGATATATCACAATTTTTTATAGATGCTATTAAAGCAAGAGAGAATGCTAAAAAAGCATATGATAATGCTTATAAAAAGTATGGTGGGCGTGATGAATCATCCAGAAGGCAAAGTGCTCTTGATGCTGGTAAAATGCATAGGGTTCGTGCTTTAAAGCTTGAGTTTGAGGGTGAGTTAGATGAAATTCGCATATTGAATTCTCTCCGCACAGAACTTCACAAAAAATTTGGGGTTGATATGTGGGATGAGATGATGAATGAAGAACCAATGGATTTAGAAGAATTATATAATTATTACTATCAAAAAAGTTTGGAACTTAAAAAATAATTTTGTATATTTGTGTATGATGTATGACCCTAAAAATCCTTTATCCGGTGAGGATATAGAAAAATTAAATGATTATGAATTGTTTGAATATTTGGATAGTAAATCAAAATATATGGAACAATTTACTACCGAACTATCCGGTTATAAACTAAAAAGATTTGCTTATGCTTCTGCTGCCATTAATGGTGGTAAAGTATCAAGCGAACAACACAAAAAGTTAGACCTGATGGGGAAAGAAAATTTTAATAAAGCATGTGAAAAAGTTGTAAACAATTTAAAAAAATAAAATTATGATGTACTATTTAGTAAAAGTAAAAGTTGAAACTGATAGCGGTAATGGTAAAATTAAAAAGAATACTGAGCAGTATTTGGTAAAAGCAGTATCGGTTACTGATGCAGAAGCCCATATTACGGCATTCTTACAAAGCTCTCCATTGGAGTTTGAAGTTAGTTCAGTCACACAAACAAAAATCTTAAATGTAATTGGAAATTAATATGGTATATAATATTGGTGATAATATAGTTGTGAATGTTTACCGAACACCGTGTGTTGGTAAAATAATTGCTAAAAACAAAATTAGAAATAGTAACGCATACGATGTAAAACTTGAAGATGGCAGATTAATAGAAAATTGCTCTCTAAATAAAGAAGTAGCAAATGGGTTTTTAATTAACAAACGTTTGACCGAATTATTTAATGAACGTTATAATCCCAAAACAACTGAAAATGAAACCCAACAAAGTTAATTTATATAAAAGTTTTGTATTGAAAAAATATCCAAAAGCCAAATTAACAATTACATCGGATGGTTTGTATAAAATATATAATGGTATTGATGGGTATATTGGTGAAGAAAACCTAATGCCTCCACAAAAAAATGAAAGTGATGCATGGTTTTGGGCTAAAGAATCTATTAGGACAACTCAAAATATAAATAGAACGCATCCCGATAGGGTTATTATGGAATTTGATGAAACTAAATTTGATAGAATATCAAATAGAAATAAAAGGTCAAAAAAACACAATAATTAATTTTATTTTATATACTTATTTATGTATAACAACTAAATATAAAAGTTATGAATAACAATAAGTATAAAAATACACCTATTAAAAGTTTTGTAAATAACTCATTTGCTACCACCCAAAAACATGATGCTAAAACTCAAAAATATAATGGTAATAATTATAGTCAAATAGATTTACAAATTAACCCAGAGTTAAAACCAACTGATTATCCACTAAAACCATTTACTGAAATTGGTAGTTTAAAAATAGGTAACGCCGAATTGATTGTTACTAAGTCGGAAATTGAAAGAATTATAGAAACACTACAAGAGGCTTTACATACTGTTGAAAAAAAATATAGATTAAATATTTTTAATTAGTAAAATGTATATTACCGGATCAATCCAATCAACACCTGAATTTGATAAAATAAAACATGCGCTGTTTGGTGGATATGGTCAATTTGATGAGAATGGGTTTGAAATATCTGAAAAAAACACTACGGGTGCATTAAACCTAACCAACGAAGAACCTTTATTAATTAATAAAGATGTATCTTTTCCAGAATATATTGAAAATTGTTGTGAGATTTTAAAAAATAAAAAAGAACCATATTTTACTTTAATAAAAAAGAATCTTAAAAAAAAGTTTTTTAAAACTGATGTAATTATTGATGAGTTGTATAAAAAACAAATGCGGGATAAATTACAACTAATTCTAAATAAAACTTATTTCAATAATAATTCAGTATTAGAAGAAGTTGTTTGTATTTTGGATGAATATTTGTTAGAAACAAAAACGGCCATTTCGATTGAAACTTTAAATTGGTTAAATGAAGAATATAAAAAAATGTAACTATTTATGAATATGGAAAAAGTAATTTGGAATATCGATGATTTTGATTTTTATCAATCATTATCAAACAAAGATAAGTTAATTTATATTACAGATATGTATTCCGGATTCTTTAATAAGTTTGGAGATGATGAGGATGATGATTACATTGATGATGTAAATGAAATAAATGATAAGCACCAAATATTAGATACTATAAAAATAGAATGCGACAAAGAGGAAGATTTGAAAGAAACCTTAAATACCATTTGGTTAGATGGCATTATTTTTAAAAAAATTAGTTTGATTAAATCCGATAAAAAAATAGTATGTATTCTGCGTGTTATGGGACAATTACCACCAATATCATTAAGCTAAAAAATTAATTTGGTATGGTATTTGATTACATATAAAAAAATAACCTGAGGGCACAACCGACTACCGAAAGGGGTCAAAATTAAAATTATGTTTAACAATTAAAAATAGATTTAAGGACTATTATGACACACATTAAAGAATTTCCATTTTCACCATTTGATATTTTGGTGAAAAACTTTTTCACAAGCGATTCGTATTTCGCTCCTGCTATGGATGTAAAAATTGGGCATCCCGTAGATATATACGAAACTAAAGATGGTTTATGTTTTGAGGTAGCGGGGACAGGTCTTACCAAAGAAGATATTAATATCAATATCGAAGGAGACCTATTAAGAATTTCCTATTCTAAAAAAGAAGAAACCAATAATGAGGTAAATTATATTCATAAAGGTATTTCAAAACGTTCCTTTAATTTGGGATATAAAGTTGCCCGAAAGTATGATTTAAATTCAGCAGATGCAACAATGGAAAATGGTTTACTTAAAATTGTAATACCATTTGCTGAAGAATCAAAACCAAAGAGTTTGAAAATTAAATAAGTTATGTAACCCGTGCCCTTGGGTTATTTTTTAAATAAGTTATGTATGATAAAATACGCCGACGTAGTTGTAGATTTACAAGCAGGTGATACTGGTAAAGGTAAAGTTGCTCATTCACTTTGTAAAAGTGGTGAATATACTCATGTGATTAGATATAATGGTGGTGGAAACGCCGGTCATACCGTTTATCATAAAGGGAAAAAATTTGTAACCCACTACATACCCGTCGGTGTATTTTATGGAATAAAATCAATTATAGGTCCTGGTTGTGTAGTTAATTTTATAGATTTATGCAAAGAGTGGGGGGAGTTAGAAGATAATGGTATTAATGTGTCCGATTACCTGCATATTGATAAAAGAGTTCATTTAATTCAGCTTGAACACCTGATGGAAGACCAAAAAGATACTGATATTGGAACAACCAAAACCGGTAATGGACCTGCGTATAGAGATAAGTATGCAAGAAAGGGAATTAGAGCTGGTGATAAATTGGATTCTAAATTCATAATTGATATTTATGAGGAATTACATAATTCAGACCCATCTAAAATTTTATTTGAAGGTGCTCAAGGATTTGAATTAGATATTGATTGGGGAGATTACCCATATGTAACCTCATCTCATTGTACAGTTGGTTCTGCTATATTAAATGGAGTTCCACCACAAAAAATTAGAAAAGTGTATGGTGTAGCAAAAGCATATAGAACTTATGTGGGTGCTAAAACATTTGAAGGAGAAGATGAAATATTTGCTAAAATAAGAGAATTGGGAAACGAATATGGTGCTACCACCGGTAGAAGTAGGCAGATAAATTGGTTAGATGTAGATTTACTTATTAAAGCAATCAATATAAATGGTGTAACCAACTTGATTTTTAATAAAATTGATGTATTAGAAAAATGCGGTAAATTAAATTTCGTTTATGGTGGTGAACTACGAAAGTTTAAATCTTTGAGTACATTTGAAGCAAACTTAAAATCTATTGTAAATACTAAATGCTCTTCAGTATTAAATATAACTTTTAGTTATACCCCATTTGATATATAAAAATTTATTTCTCCCAAAATAATTTGGAACTTTGGGATTTTATAATTATCTTTGATTAAAAAATAAAAATTAAAAACTTATTATGACAAATTTAGGATACGCTTGCATCAATATGACATTGGGCAAGAAAAAGATTACCACAAATAGGGGTATGATTAAAAAGACCTTCTTAAAAGAGGGTATTAATAGAGCATCTGAGTTGGGTTTACAAAACACCAAAGATCTTTTAGAAATAATTAAATGGAATGAGCAGCAGGGTATAAAACTATTTAGAACCACTTCTAATTTATTCCCCTGGTCATCTGAGTACGAATTATCAACCATGCCTCATTTCACCACTATATCGAATCTGTTGAAAGATATTGGAGTATTGGTGTCCAACTATGGACAACGAATTACGTCTCATCCTGGCCCCTTTAATGTACTCGTTTCACCAAACGAAAAGGTAGTTCTAAACACCATAAATGACCTTTCTCTGCATGGTGAGGTGTTTGACCTTATGGGCTTGAGTAGAACTCCTTATAATGTAATTAACATACATTGTAATGGTGTCTATGGGGATAAGATTTCAGCGATGGATAGATTCTGCCGAAACTTTGATAGGTTACCTGATTCAGTTAAAACCAGGCTGACAGTAGAAAATGATGATAAGGGTAGTATGTATTCAGTAAAAGACCTGATGTATATACACAAACAAATTGGAATTCCAATTGTATTTGATTATCACCACCACAAGTTTTGTACAGGAGATTTATCGGAGAAAGAAGCATTGGAAATGGCCATGTCAACTTGGCCGAAGGGTATTAAGCCTGTGGTTCATTATTCCGAATCAGCAATTGGTAAAATACCACAAGCCCATTCCGATTATATTTTTGATAAGATTAATACTTATGGATATGATTTGGATATTGAGGTTGAAGCAAAAATGAAAGAATTAGCGGTTCTTAATTACTTGAATAAGTATGGGCATAATTAACCGTTATGTACTTATTATCATTTTTTTATATTTATTTCATATTAACAAGTTACTTATTTAACCAAGTAACCTTTTTAACAAAATAGGTTTTGATAATAAATACAAACGGGAAAGTTAGTAAAGTTAAAAATTTGAGAAAAATATGAAAAAATTTTTTACGAGAAAAAATGGGTTTATAACTTTAATGATTTTATCAACATTCAGCCTTGCCGGCTCTGCTGCATACTATTCTGTTTTTGGATTAAGTTCTTTGTTTGCTGGAGCCAAAACTGAAGTTATGATTATGGCAGGTTCTTTGGAATTTGCTAAATTAATTTTAGCATCCTACCTACATAATTATTGGAAAACTATTGGTTGGTTAAAGTGGTATTTAACAACAGCAGTTGTAGTTCTTATGTTGATTACATCATTGGGTATATATGGTTTTTTAACATCAGCATATCAAACTACGAGTGATAAGTTTAATATTCTAAACAAAGAAGTTGGTGTGGTGGATATTAAAAGAACCAGATTTAAAGAACAACTTGCGGATTACAATCAAGAAAAAAGAATGTTGGAAGCATCCATATCATCACTTAGAGGTGGGTTGGCAAGTAATAACTCATTAACAGAACGAGGAGCGGTTTCACAAAGAAGGGTTTTGAGTTCTGAGTTAAAAACTGCTATTAATCAAAGGGATGAATTAACCTTAAAAATAGAGGCGATGAATGACTCATTGACATCTTTGGATTTAGTTATTTTGGATAAGGAATCCAATAATGATGTTTCTGCTGAAATAGGTCCATTAAGATATTTGGATAAATTAACTGGATGGGGTATGGATAAAATTGTAAATTGGTTTACTTTATTAATTGTATTGGTATTTGACCCACTTGCAATCGCAATGGTTATTGCTCTAAATAAACTTGTAAAACAATTAAAAGAAAATATCCAAAAAACTATTTCAGTAAAAGATGAAGAACTTGAAATTGCTTCATTAGAAGATTTAAAGTTTATTGAAAAAGAGGAAGTGGTTGAAGAAGAGGTTAAATCTAAAATTGAAACTCCAATTGAAGAAAAGCCTGATGTGGTATTTGAACCAACAACCGAAGAAGGTATTGATTTATATAATGAAAAAGAAAAATCAAATCCACCTCCACCTCCAACACATACTTATAAAGTAACTGGTGCTGATAGATATAGGCGATAAAATTTGGATTATAACCTTTTTTTTCATATATTACATTAAATTTAATTAAATTATATACTATGGATGAATTATACACACTCACAAGTGAAAAAATAAAGAATGTGAGTTATGAAACTAAAAGTAATACTGATTCGGATGATCCATACAAACAACATTTTAGAGAGTTTGATTATGGTATTGATATTAAAGATAATATCATTATAATTCATGATGAAATTCAAATGGGTTTGTTGGCTGATTTTGTTTCTAAAGTAAGATTACTTAAAAAAATAACCCCTGAACTTAAAGTAATTACAATTTTACTTAATTCAGGTGGTGGTGATGTTGTAGAAACACTTGCAATAATTGATTATATTAGAACTCAAACGGATATTAAATTTAATATTGTTTGTAGGGGTATTGCAATGTCCGCAGCAGCACTATTATTAGCAGCAGGTACGGGTGTTAGAACCGCATCAAAGCATTCAAAAGGAAATGAACGAAGCTCCCTTTCCAGAATACCCCATAGAATGCTGGGATCACTACTGCGACCATCAACCAAGGGG
>OGWG01000038.1_pt1 | contig 20968 bp, 24 predicted proteins | sample 1575911 | NCBI WGS metagenome assembly OGWG01 (sample SAMN07581534, study PRJEB24739) | freshwater metagenome
GGTGATCTTGATACATAAAAGCCTTAACAGGCTGCATATTCAATATGGCCATGTTCTCTGAAACAGGGTCTCGTGGTTGATCCGCTTTTGCAGCAGGTATTAACTTATCAATATTCTTAATACCTAAAACTCCTATACAATTAATCACGATCTCTGAGCTCTTAATAAATTCATTAAGATTTGAAAAATCAAAAGGATTGAACTTTAAAACTTCAATTTGACCTGGCTCTCCCATTGGTTTTAGATAACCATGAAGATATGGATTTCGTGTTGGAACGATTATTTTAAAACCTTTTTTTGCAAGTTTAGATATTAGATTTCGCCCTATAAATCCTGTACCGCCGAAGACTGTTATTGTCTTTTTTTCTGCCATTGTTTAATCATAATAATTAACGATAATACCTTTTATTTAACAATAGTATGAAAGTCAAAATTCATAAAAACGACCTTCCTAGTAATTTAAACCCAGGAAAGATTATTGCAATTGATACTGAAACTATGGGCCTTGATTATAAAAGAGATCCTCTTTGCCTTGTTCAAATATCTTCAGGCGATGAAGAAGTTCATTTAATTCAAATAAACAGAAAAACATTTAAAGCTGACAATTTAAAAAAAATTCTGGAAGACAATCATATTAAAAAAATTTTTCAATTTGCAAGGTTTGATCTTGCAGTTTTAAACTATTATTTAAAAACAGATATTAATAACGTGTACTGTACAAAGATTGCGTCGAAAATTGGAAGAACTTATACAGATAAACATGGTCTTAAAGATTTATGTAAAGAACTTTTAAATATTGAGTTATCAAAACAAATGCAAAGTTCTGACTGGGGTGCTGAAATTTTAACTGAACAACAAATAAACTATGCAGCATCAGATGTTTTATATTTACACAAAATAAAAGAAGAACTTGATAAAATTTTAATTAGAGAAAACCGAATGGAGCTAGCCGAACACTGTTTTAAATTTTTAAAACATCGAGTAACATTAGACCTTGCTGGCTGGAATAACCAAGATATTTTTGCACATTAAATGATACAAAATCAAAAAATAAAATTTGCTAAAGAAGTAATTTTTCAAGAAATTAATGCATTAAAAAAATTATCTAAATCTTATAATACTAATTTTATTAAAACTATTGATCTCATCCAAAGATGCAAAGGTAAAATAATTTGTGTTGGCATGGGAAAATCAGGTCATATTATTAGAAAAATTTCCGCAACATTAAGTTCTGTGGGAATTCCATCTATATATCTTCACCCATCCGAAGCAGCTCACGGAGATCTTGGTGCTTGTAATCCAAAGCAAGATTGTTTTTTAATAATGTCTTATTCTGGAAATACGGATGAATTAAAGAGTATTTTAAATTATGCGCATAAATTTAAAATGCCAATTATTGGTGTTGCCTCAAGAGAAAATTCAACTTTAATTAATGCAAGTACAATTAAAATTGTTCTTCCAAAAGTAAAAGAGGCAGGTCTTGATCTTGTGCCAACAAGCTCTACTTCAATGTTGCTTGCTTGGGGTGATAGCCTTGCAATCACACTCATGAAATTAAATAAATTCAGCAAAGAAAAGTTTGCTGTTTTTCATCCATCAGGCTCATTAGGAAAACAACTTACGCGTGTTAAAGATATTATGATTAAAAAATCAGAGGTGCCTTTTATCAATGAAAATTTATCTGTAAAAAATGCAGTTATTGAGATCACTAAAAAAACTTATGGCTGTGTTCTTGTTATAAATAAATTTAAAAAAGTTACAGGAATTATAACAGATGGAGATATTAGACGTTCAATTCACAAAAAGAACTTTTTAGAAAAAACTGCAAAAGAAGTGATGACTAAAAAACCAAAAATGATTCCTGAAGATACACTAGCAGGATCTGCCCTTGATATAATGAATAAGAAAAAGATCACCTCTCTTATTGTTAAAGGCAAAAATAATAATTACGGACTAATTCATATACATTCTCTTATTAGTTTTGGAGTTTGATGAAACTCAACGAGATCAGAAAAAAACAGCTTAAAATTATAGGCTTAGGTCTTATAGTAATTTTTATTGTCTACTTCGTTTATCCAACTATCAATACTTTTAGATTAAAATTAACATCGAAAAATATTAAACCTACAGAAGGTGCAGAGAGCAATGTATTCGAAAATATTAGTTACATCGGCGTGGATGCAAGTGGAAAACAATATAACGTTAGAGCAAAACTTGCGACTATTGATAAAGACAACCAAGATCTTATAAGTTTAAAAGAAGTAGATAGTGATTTTTTATTGAAAGATGGAAGTATTATAAAAATTATAAGTAAAACAGGTTTGTTTAACAAAACAACCAATGATATTTTGTATGAACAAAACGTTAAAATAACTCAGAAAGATGGAGTGGTAACTGCTAACCGAGCTGAGTATCTTGTAAAATCAAATAATATATTTGTAAGTGGTAATGTAATTGCAGATTTTGTTGAGACTGACGCAAAAACTAAAAAGCGACGCACTAGTCAAATTAAAGCAGATAAGGTAATAATTGATACCTTCAAAAAAACTGTTGAAGTTGTAATGGAAGAAAAAGGTAAACAGGTTACCGGAACATTAAGTAATGAAAGATAAAGATCAAAAATTTACAGTCATATCTAATAAAAAAGTAATTAAAAGATTTGCAGCTGTGGCTGACACTGATGGTTCGAATACTTCAGAAAAAATTGATGAGTCAAAAAAAGAAATTCAAGAAGAAAAACCTCTTATTCTATCCAAGAGTAATCTTATAAATGATGAAAATACAATTTTAGAAAAGCAAATAACAATTAAAAAGCCATTAGAAGAAAAACTTACTGAACCTACCGTTGTTAAAAAAATTAATAAGAAATTAAACAATAATGTTTTTAAACTTATATCGGATGATTATTACTATAATAGAGAACCATCAACTCTTGAAATTAATCATTTAACAAAAATAATCAAAAAAAGAGTCATTCTTAAAGATGTAAGTGTAACAGTTAATCCTCAAGAAATTGTTGCCTTATTGGGTCCAAACGGTGCTGGTAAGACAACTATGTTTTCTATAGTACTTGGAATTTTAAATCCAACTCAAGGCAAAGTCATTTTCAATAATAAAGTAATTAATGAACTTCCAATTCATATGCGTGCAAAAGAAGGGATTAGCTATCTTCCTCAATCAAGATCAATTTTCAGAGGATTAACTGTTGAGGAAAATATTAGAGCAGTTGCAGAAGTTGCAATCAAAGACCAAGAAAAAGAAGATGAGTTAGTTGAACATTTGTTAAATGAATTTAAAATTTCTCATCTCCGAACTGCCTCTGCGTTAAGTCTTTCAGGCGGGGAGGCAAGAAGAGTTGAAATTGCAAGATGCTTAACAACATCTCCTAAAGTATTGTTATTAGATGAACCATTTGCTGCTTTAGATCCTATTGCAATTATTGAACTTAAAGAAATGCTTAGGCACTTAAAAGACAAAGGTATTAGTATTTTTATCACTGATCATAACGTCAAAGAAACCCTTGATATTGTAGATAGAGCTTACATTATCAATAATGGAGAATTAATTGCTGAAGGATCTCCTCAAGAAATTGTTGAAAATAAAAAAGCAAGACAGCTTTACTTAGGATCTCAATTTAGAATTTGATTACCTATCAATAATTTTAGTTAGAACAAATCTTGCTAATTTGCCCATAAAGAATGCAGGAATTAATGCTATAAAAAAAGCTGGCATCCAAGCCTTAATCCAAATTAAAAAAAAATGATCTACAAACCCTATGTTTATTAATGAAATAATAAACGACATCATTAAACTCATACCAAATGCCATAATAATAGTAAAAATATAAGGTTCAAATTTCTTATTTAATTTCATGATAATTAATTGTTAAAATTAATTTAATAAAGAATCTGCTATAATTGTCAAATTCATTATGAAAAGAAATCCTGTAGCAAAAGCTCTACGAACTCCAAAATTTAAAAAAAGAATTATTAAAGATAAAAAAAAATATAATAGAAAGAAAATTAAAAAAATTTTTAAATAAAATTTATTTATTACGTAAGGACTTTCTATACTCAGAAGGTATTTGAAAATTCATTGACCAAATACCAAGTTTATTTTCCTTTGCATATTTTTCATCTTCAATAAAATCTTTTGAATATTGAGTGTATGCAACTGCATAACCTTCTCTGACCATAAATTTAGATAAACTTTCTTTACCAATAAAACATTCTGCAACAAATCTTTGATAACGATCTTTATCTTTGACAACACATTCAGGAATTTTTTCTGCAATTTTATTTTTAAGGGCATTTTTTGCAATAACACCACATTTAATTTTTATATTATCCTTCTCACAAATTTGTTTTATTTCTGGAGCATCAATACCAAAAAGTCGGTATTTAAGTTTTCCTATATAAATAGTATCTCCGTCAATAACTTGAATCTTCTTTTCATTTGCGTAGGAAATATTTGATAAAAGAAAAATAAATAAAAAAAAATAAATAATTTTTTTCATAAAAAATTATTTAAAAAATTGCTATTTTTTTTCGTTGAATATTTTGAATTCTATCAATAACTTCAATATTTAATTGATCTAATTGTTTACTTTTAAGATTTCTTAAATTTTGCACTACTTCTAAAAATCTATCTGACTCGGATCTAGAAATAATATCTTTGGTTAATGTTAAAAATTTTTCAACATAATTTTTTCTCTCAAAAGGACGTTTACCCCAAGGATTAGCATCAGCAATTCCTAGTTCATCCTCAATATTGGTACCATCTTGCATTTTAATAATAACTCTGCCTCCAAAACATTTTTTCTTTGGATCTTTGTCGTGATATTTTTTAGTCCACTCTTTGTCTTCAAAAGTTTTAATTTTTCTCCAAAGCGCTACTGTGCTCTCTTTTTTTGCTCTTTCTGGTTTATAAGAATCTTCATGATGCCACTTACCATCTTCTAGGGCCACAGCAAAAATATACATAATAGAATGATCCAATGTTTCTCTACTTGCATTTGGATCCATTTTTTGAGGATCGTTTGCACCCGTTCCAATTACATAATGAGTGTGATGAGAAGTATGAATTTCAATACTATCTACTTTGGAAAAATCTTTAATCTTTTTTCTCATGTCGCGTGCTAAATCTATTAAAGCTTGAGCTTGATATTCAGCAGAATGTTCTTTGGTATATGTTTCAAGAATTGCTCTTTTTGACTCACCTTTTTCCGGCAAAGGAACATTATATTCAGCTTCAGGACCTGATAAAATTCTAGCTATTACGCTATCTTCTCCTTCATAAATTGGATTTGGAGCTCTTTCTCCTCTCATGCATCGATCCACTGCTTCAATTGCAAGTTTTCCAGCATGAGCGGGTGCAAATGCTTTCCAACTAGAAATATCACCCTTTCTAGATTGTCTTGTTGAAATTGTTGTATGCAATGCTTGTTGTACGGCTTGATATATAGTTTCGGTATCTAATTTTAAAAGAGATCCTAATCCTGCTGCAACGCTAGGTCCTAAATGTGCGATATGATCAATTTTATGCTCATGGAGACAAATTCCTTTAACTAAATTAACTTGAATTTCATATCCTGTTAAAATTCCTTTAATTAAATCTAAACCATTTGAGTCTTTTTGTTGTGCTACAGCTAAAATAGGAGGAATATTATCACCGGGATGACTATAGTCAGCTGCTAAAAAAGTGTCATGAAAATCTAATTCACGAACTGCTGTACCATTTGCCCATGCAGCCCACTCACAATCAAATTTTTTTGATGAATCAATCCCAAAAAGTGTTGCTCCATTCGCTCTTGGATGAGCTAATGCCATTTCTCTAGCAGTTGTAACTGGTTGTCTTGAAAAAGATGCGATAGCAACAGATGCATTATCAATAATTCTATTAATCACCATATCGGCTGCTTTTTCATCTATAGGTGAATTATCACTTGCAACTTTAGCAATTCTATAAGCAAGCTGGTCTTCTTTTGGTAAATTTATTTTTGAGGGATAAACTTTAACTTTAAATTCTTTCAAGATAATTTCTTATAATATTCAAAATATAAAATAACAATATTTTTAATTAACTCTTTTTATACTTAATATTTTATCTCCTACTTTTATATTATTTTGTTCAAACCAACCTTGATTAACTTCAAGAGCAAGTACTATAGGTTGTCCAGAACAATGTTCTGTTAAAGATAAAGGCTGCATATCTGTTATTTTTACTATTGTATTTGTCTTACTTATAAAAGCTATGGATAAAGGTATTTGCGTATCTTTCATCCAAAAACATGGGCTAGAACCCTCTTCAAAAATAAATAACATACCACTATCTTTTCCTAAAGCTGGACGATTCATTAAACCTTCGCTTTGCTCCTCATCCGTCTCTGCTATTTCAGCAATTAATTTTTTAGTTCCTATTTCAATTTGAACTTTTGAAAGTTGAGCAAAAGAACTATTTACTAGTAAAAGTGTAAAAACTAATATTTTTATTATTTGTTTCATCATCTTTTTTGACTATTTCCTTTTGATAAAGAGATTGGATATTTTATAACATTTTTTTTTAATTTTGCGTAAAAGCTTTTCTCAATATCAATATTCATTTTTTGAGAAATTCGTAATAAATAAAAGAATATATCAGCAATCTCATCTGCAACTTTTTCTTTGTCTACTTTTTTTAAATCACTTTCTTTTAACCATTGAAAGATTTCCACAAGCTCTGAGGCTTCGACCGATAAAGCCATGGATAGATTTTTAGGTGAATGAAATTGATCCCAGTCTCTTTCTTTTACAAAGTTTTTAATCTTTTGATTAATTTTCTTTAAATCCATAACAAAATAGTTATTTAATTTAATTAAATGTTTAAATTACACAAAAAATTACTCAAAACTACTCATTCTGTTGCGGACTTGAATTTATGTAACGTACGATTAATGGATAATGCCAAATTTCCTTGGCTCATTCTTATTCCAAAAAGAAAAAATATTAGACAAATACTAGATTTAAATAAAAAAGATCAAATAAAATTAATGGAAGAAATTGATTATTGCAGCAGAGTTATGAAAAAAACTTTTAAGGCTTTTAATTTAAACGTAGAAAAAATCGGAAATATCATTCCTCAATTACATATCCATATAATTGCAAGACATAAAAAAGATAGCTCATGGCCTCTTTCAGTTTGGGTTGTAAAAGGAAAACCTTATAAAAAATCTCACTTAACTGAAACTATAAAAAAATTACAAAAACTTATTTAATATGTTGAGCTATAGGCATGGATATCATGCTGGAAATTCAGCTGATGTTTTAAAACATTTTATACTTCTTTATATTTTAGATTACGTAAAAAAAAAAAACAAAAATTTTATCTACATTGACTCTCATGCAGGTGCTGGAAAATATTTTATCTCTGATGCTTACATGCAAAAAAATAAAGAATATCTAGAAGGTATCAATAAAATAATAAGAATAAAAAATAATGATTTTTTTTTAAAAAATTATTTAGACTTAGTAAAATCAATAAACTTCAATACTGAACTTAAAATATATCCAGGCTCATGTTATCTTGCTGCTAAAAGTTTAAGAATAGAAGATAAGCTTCATTTACTTGAGTTACATTCTACAGAATTTTCAAATCTTAAAAAAAACTTTGAAGGAGATTTAAGAGTGGTCATTGAAAATGAAGATAGTTACAAAAAACTTAAAAAACTATTACCTCCAAAAGAAAAACGTGCAGTAATATTAATTGATCCATCATATGAACTTAAAGATGAATATGAAAAGGCTTCAAAAATGTTATTAGATTGTTATAAAAAATTTCCACTTGGAGTTTATATTGTTTGGTATCCTGTATTAAATAATAAAAAATCTGAATCATTTATTCTAAATATTTTAAAAGAAAATTATAAAAATCTATCTCACATAGAAATGATTACGGATAATTCTAGTAATGGAATGCAAGGGAGCGGTTTGTTTATAATTAATTGTCCATGGTCTATAGAAAAAGATATTAAAGAAAGTCTGAAAATTATTTTTGATTGTTTAAAAAAATCCAAGGATCTTTCTAAACTATTATTTAAAAATAATATTAATTAGACAAATAAACTTGCTATTCCAAGAAATGCAAAAAACCCAACAACGTCCGTAACCGTTGTTACAAAAACAGTTGCTGAAACTGCAGGATCTATCTTCATTTTATTTAATGTTACTGGGATAGCGATTCCAGCCAAACCGGCTACAGTTAAATTTACAATCATTGCTGCACCAATCAGAATGGCTATTTTTAAATCATGAAACCAGAAATAAACAAAAACTCCAGTAATTGCTGCAAATACTAATCCATTTAACAAACCAGTTACAACTTCTCTATTAATAATTTTCATAACATTTTTTACATTCAATTGTTGTGAAGCGATTAATTGAATTGTTACAGTTAATGTTTGTGTTGCAGCATTTCCTCCCATCGATGCAACAATTGGCATTAAGACTGCAAGAGCAATAACTTTTTGAATTGTGTTTTCAAAAATTCCAATAACAAATGAAGCTAAAACTGCAGTAATTAAATTAATAAACAACCATAAAAATCTATTTTTAGATGTCTCTACAGGATTATCACTTATATCTTCTGCAGCTCCAATACCCCCTAATCTTAAAGCATCTTCAACGGCTTCTTCTTTAACAATTGTTACAACATCATCTCCTGTGATCACTCCAATTAATTTTTGGTCTTTATCAACAACACCAGCTGAAACTAAATTATATTGAGTAAAAATATTACCAACTTTTTCTTTATCAAGATCTGCTGGAATAAAAGTTTTATTTTCTGCTATTAAGTCTTTTACTTTTGTATTTGGATCTGATCTTAGAATATTTGAAATAGATGCGTTACCAATGGGCTTTCTTTCTTTGTCTACAACAAAAATTTCTAAAAATTGTTCTGGTAAATCTGTTGAATCTCTTAAAAAATCCATCGTTTGACCAACAGTCCAATCTAAATCAATGGTTACAAATTCTCGCTGCATAATTCTTGCAGCTGAGTCTTTTGGATATTTTAATCCTAATCTGAAAAAATTTTGATCTTTTTGAGGGAGATTATTTAAAATCTGATTTTGAAATTCTTCAGGAACATTTTCTATAATCTGAAAAGCATCATCTGACTCTAATTCTTTTATAATTGAAGAAATCGTATCCGGTGAAAGCTGTTCTAATATTTCTTTTTGTAAAATATCCGACAAACCTAATACGACCTCAGGATTTAAATCTGCGGATTTATGGCTAAATAATTTTATCTGAACTTCACTAGGTAATGTTTTGATTAAATCCGCAACATCTGCTGGATGGTATTTATCTAATAACTGTCGAACAGAAATAAAATTGTTTTGTTTAACATTTTCAATTAAAGAATTAATTTGTTCTTCAGTAAAAATATGCCCAGTTCTAACTTTAGAAGTTTGATTAGCTTCTTGGGGCATGAAAATCTCACATATAGGTTCAGCTACTACCTATAATGAATTCGACTAAAAAAAAAGCCTAATTTTAAAACTTAGTACTGTTTTTTTGATCTAGATTCTTTTGGAGCTGTACTTTTTGGTTTTTTTTTTTTCTTTTCTAGTGTCGCGACTTTTTCCCATAATATCTAAAACTACCTTAATTTTTTTCTTTTACTATAAAAATTTATTAAAAAAGGGCTTAAAAATAAAACTAATGCTAAAAAAAGTATTGTTCCAGAAATAGGTCTTGTTACAAAAGTTGTCCACTCACCCATGCCTATAATCATAGCCTGTCTTAAAGATTGTTCTGCCATTGGACCTAATATTAAGCCTATAATTAAAGGAGCTGCTGGAAAATCAAATCTTCTAAAAAAATAACCAATAAGACCAAAAAAGAATAATAAAGCTAAGTCAAAAGAGGATCTTCCAGCACCATAAACACCAGCTGAAGAAATTATAATCACTCCCACATAAAGCCATTGCGAAGGTATTTTTAATATTTTTACCCAAATACCAACAAGTGGGTAATTAAGTATTAATAAAATTACATTTCCTATGTAAAGACTTGCAATTAAAGTCCAAACTAAATTTGACTGTTGAGTTAAAAGCGTAGGCCCAGGTCTAATGCCATATGACTCGAAAGCAGACAATAATACAGCAGCAGTTGCTGAAGTTGGAATGCCTAAGGTTAATAATGGCATTAACACACCTGCTGCAGCTGCATTGTTTGCAGCCTCAGGTCCTGCAACTCCTTCAATTGCTCCTTTTCCAAACTCTTCGGGTTTTTTACTAAGTTTTTTTTCTGTGTAATAACTTAATAAAGTTGGAACTTCTGCGCCTCCAGTTGGCAATGCACCAATAAAAAAACCATAAAATGAACCCCGAAGCCAAGGCTTCCAACTTCTTTTCCAATCTTCTTTTGTCATCCAATTATACCACTTATTTTTTGGAGAAATAATTACAGTCTTTTTACTTTTTTCTCTTCCCTGCCATGCTAAAAATAATGCATCACCTACTGCAAATAATCCAACCACGGCAACTACCACTTCAACTCCATTTAACAATTCCATAATTCCACCAAAAGTAAATCTTGGTTGTCCTGATTGAAGATCAATTCCAACTAAACCAATGATAAGTCCCAAACTTAAACTAGTCATACCCCGAACCACTGAATTACCTAAAACAGCGGTAACCGAAACTGCAGCTAAAACCATCAAACTAAAATACTCTGCAGGACCAAATGTTAAAGCAACACTAACCACTATAGGAGCAAAAAAAGTCAGAGCAATTGTGCCGATTGTTCCTGCAACAAAACTTCCAATTGCAGCCGTTGCAAGAGCTGAACCCGCTAATCCACGTTTTGCCATTTTATTTCCCTCAAGAGAGGTAACTACACTTGATGACTCTCCAGGTGTATTAAGAAGAATAGCAGTTGTTGATCCTCCATACATTCCTCCATAATAAATTCCTGCAAATAAAACGAACATAGCGACAGCTGGAGCTTTAAAAGTAAGCGGCAATAATAAAGCTATAGTTAATGCAGGCCCTATTCCTGGAAGAACGCCAACCAAAGTGCCAGCTAAACAACCGGCAAATCCATAAATTAAAATTGAAGGTGTTAAAGCATTTCCAAAACCATTTATTAACTGTTCAAAATAATTCATATTTTTAATGAAAAAGCCGGACCTAAATTAACTGAAAGTATAATTGAAAATAAAATCCAAACACTAGCTGCAATTAAAAAGCTAATTATTGAAGACTTTATTGATATTTTTGTATCAAACGATCTTGATATACCAAGACCACATAAAGTTCCTGATAAAATAAAGCCTATTGGTTTAACTAATAGTACAAATAATAAAAATCCAATCAAAAAATAACTAAGACGATTTATTGGATTTTTTAATGGCTTCTCATTTTTATCATTAGCTATGTCTGGAAGTTTTTGTGTTAAAGATTGATAAATATACAAAATTACAAAAAAAACAAATATTCCAACAGCAAATTTTGGAACAAATGATGCCCCAACCGCATCATAAAGAGTGGATTTTGGAATTTGTGTGATCTGCCAAATGGCAAGACCACACAAAAATATAAGTACTAATGAAAAGCGTAAAGCGTTCAAGCTAAGCCTAGATCTTTTAAAATACCCTCTGTATTTTTAATGTCTTCATTTAGAGCTTTTTGAAAAGCATCACCTGTTAAAAAAACATTGGTCCATTTTCTTTCAATTAAAGTTTTTTTCCAAGGTTCTGAACTATTAAGTTTGGTTATATAATCTATAATTTTATTTTTTTGCTCTACAGAAACTCCTGGCGCAGCAAAAATTCCTCTCCAATTAGCAGCAACAACATTTAAACCTAACTCTTTAATAGTTGGCACATTCACTCCTGGAGTTCTTATGTTACCAGAAACTGCTATAATTTTCATTTTTCCAGAATTTATATGTTCCTCAACTTCAGAGTAACCAGCAATTCCAGCTGAAACCTGTCCTCCTAAAATTGCAGCATTTGCAGGTCCTCCACCTTGGAAAGCAACATAAGCAGCATCCTTTGCATTCCCGCCTAAAGCTTTTATTATAAGTCCAAGCAACTGGTGATCTGTTCCTCCTGCTGAACCTCCTGCAACTGAAACAGCTTTTGGATTTGCTTTTAATGCTGTTGTAAAATCATTCCAATTTTTAATTTTTCCAGAAGTTGGAACTACAATTGCTCCAGCCTCCTCCGTTAAACGAGCAATAGGAATTACATCTTTAATAGTTACCGGACTTTTATTTGTAATTCCCGCACCAACCATTACTGATCCACCAATCATTATGGTGTTTCCTTGAGCTTTTTTTTCATTAACAAATTTTGGAAGACCAACCATTCCTCCGGCTCCTCCAACATTTTCTACTTGTATAGAATTAGTTAATCCTGCTGCTTTGGAAGCGGCCTCTATTGCTCTTCCTAATCCATCCCACCCGCCGCCTGGTGCAGCTGGAACAAAAATATTTAAATTATCAAACACTACTTTTGACTGTGACAAAGCCCAATTTGGCATACCTAATACAGCAGCAGAAACTCCTGCAAACGCCATAAATTTTCTACGATTTATTTTCATTGAAATTCTTTTGTTAATTAGTTTAAGAAACAAATACTAATTATAATTTGTTTTCAATTAATAAATAAAATACTCAACCTAAAGATGATTTTAAAGAATAAAAATAATGAATTTTTGGGTATTTTTTACATGATATTATGCATGCTTTTCTTTTCCATTAATGATGCTTTCATAAAATATATTCTCTTTCTTTACAAAGATATCACATTACTTGGTGAGATAATTTTTATTAGAGGAATTTGCTCAACGGCTATTCTAGGTTTGTATTTATATTATAAAAAAAAATTAAATTTTAAAGTTATCACCTCAAAACCTTTGCACTTAAGAGGATTAGTAGAATCTATTGCTGCTATTTTTTTCTTTTTAGGACTCATGTATCTTCCTTTTGGAGAATTATATTCTCTTATGAATTTAGCACCAATTTTAATTACTGCTTCTGGAGCGTTTATACTTGGTGAAAAAGTAGGCTGGAGAAGATGGACGGCTGTTATTTGTGGATTTATTGGGGTGCTTATTGTTATTGATCCTAATAATTTAAAATTTGGTTTTGCCTTTATTTACCCTCTTATTGCGGCAATCTTCATTACCCAAAGAGATACGATTACAAGAAAATTTTTAAATAAATTTGATAGTTTGCAAATAGTCTTTATTACTTCTTTTTCAGTTTCAGTATTTTTTGGTTTTGGAATATTTTTAAACTATAAGCCTATCGATTTAGAAATTTTTATTTATATTTTTCTTTCAGCTATTTTTGTAACACTTGGCTATTATTTTTCTGTCTTAACTATCAAAACAGCAAATATTTCAACCACTTCACCATTTCGTTACACAATAATAATCTTTGGTATAATTTTAGGTTATTTTATATTTAATGAAATTCCTGCTTTTAATATGATTCTTGGTTCATTAATTATTATTAGTAGTGGTATATTTATAATTCTAAGACAAAAAAAAATCGGAATAATTAAATAATGGAAACATTAAATACACTTATTGATTTACTAAAATCAAAAGCAAAGAAAACCACAGAGGATGAAGATTTATTAGAATTTGAAAAGGGAAAATATTTTTTTGGTGTTGTTAAAAATAAAAATAAATACGAAGGGATTACTATTAGTAGAAAATTTGAAGCAAAGTACTCAAAAAGAATTGGCTTTAAGATTATAGATACTATTGATGAATATACTGAAAAAAATCATGCAAGGATTATGCGATATTTGGAAGATTAAAATAAAAATATTTTTAGTTACATTTTCCTTCAGTAATAAATCTGATAAATTATTCTAAATTAAATAAAAAATATGCCCTCATTTGATGTTGTAAGCAGAATCAATTATCAAGAATTTGATAATGCTCTAGCCAATTGTTTAAGAGAGATTGGAACCCGTTATGACTTTAAAGGTCTTAACATTTCAATTGAAAGAAAAGATAAAACAATCACAACTCTTGCTCCTGATAATCTAAAACTCAAACAAGTTAATGAATTGCTACAAACACATCTTATAAGACGGAAAGTTGATCCTAGAGTGATTAAAATAAAAAATTCAGAAACTGCAACTGGTGGAACTATTAGACAAATTAGTGAATTAAAAGAAGGAATTGACCAGGAAAGTGCTAAAAAAATTATTGCACAAGTTAAAAGTTTAAAACTTAAAATCCAAGTAAAAATTCAAGGAGAAGAATTGCGAGCCGATGGTAAAAAAAAAGATGATTTGCAAGAAGCAATTGCGGCTATCAGAACTATCGATATTGGTCAGCCAATGGAATTTGTAAATTTTAGAGATTAGACTTATTTCTTTTAATTAACGATTTAATCTTTTTGCTAAACTTAGGTTTTTTTTTAAAACTGCGATCTTTTAATGATTTTCCGCTGTATCTTTTTGTCATATTGCCCCAAAGTAATATAATAATTTAAATAATAGAATTTTAAAAATGAAGTTTATAAATATCTTTTTATTAATATTATCTTTACTTACACTACAATTGGCTGCTCAACACAAAGACAATAAAGAGCATAATCACAAAAGTATTGAGGCTAAGAGTCCTTACCCCTCGGTAGATATTAGAGTTATTAAAGATGCAAAGTCTGGTTACAATATTCAATTAATTACTAAGAATTTCAAATTTACTCCTGAAAAAGTTAATAAAGAAAACGTAATGAATGAAGGACACGCACACATTTATATTAATGGAAATAAAAATAGAATTTATTCTGAATGGTACCATATAGAAGATGAAAAACTAACTCAGCCAATTAATCAAATCAGAGCTACATTAAATGCCAATGATCATTCTGAATACACTGTAAATTCAAGACCAATTGAAGCAATCGGAGCCATCAAAAATGAAAATATTGGCAATTGGTATAATAATAAAAAATAACTATTTGCAAGGCAGATTAGATTTTTTCCAGCCCTCACCTGTTGCAGGATTGCCTTCAAAGCCATCTGAAATATTAATTAGATTCTTATAACCTTGTTGTTGTAATAATTTTGCAGCAGCCATAGATCTGACTCCTGATCTACAAATAATTAAAACATTATCTTTTTTAGAAACTTTTTTATCTATAAAATCTTTTACAAAATTTTCATTTTTTTGTCTATCAGGTCCAAGTAAAAGAGAAATAAATAATGTTTTAGAGTTTAAAGACTCCGCATCAGGTTTTCCAACACTATTCCATTCTTCTTCCGTTCTTACGTCTAGAACAATACTATTTGAATTATTATTTAAAAAATCTTTAACCTTTTTTGATGGAATATTAAAAATCTCACTCATAAAATTATTTTATATTCCCAAATGACAAAGTTTTAAGCTCTAGGTATTCTTCCATTCCATATTTTGCTCCTTCTCTACCGATGCCAGATTGCTTAATTCCTCCAAAAGGCATGTAGGCACTTGCAAAAATTCCAGTATTAATTCCGATCATTCCTGCCTCTATAGCTTCTGCCACTCTCCAAATTCTTGCAATATCCTTTGAGAAAAAATATGCAGCGAGTCCAAACTCAGTATTATTTGCAAGTTCAATTACTTCTTGCTCAGTCTTAAATTTAAAAAATGGCGCCACTGGTCCAAATGTTTCCTCATTTGCAAGCTTCATGCTTTTATTAACATTTGCAAGAACAGTTGCCTCATAAAATCTGCCACCAAGAGCATGACGTTTTCCTCCAAGTTCAATAGTTGCTCCTTTTTCAACTGCATCTTTTATATGTTCTTCCACTTTTGCAATCGCAGCATCATCAATTAATGGGCCTAGTTGGGTTTCTTCTTTTAAACCATCTCCCATTTTTAATTTTTTTATAACTTCAACAACTTTCTTAATAAAATTATCATAAATTTTCTCTTGCACATAAATTCGATTTGGAGAAACACATACTTGTCCTGTATTTCTAAATTTTCCAAGCATTAATCCCTCAACTGCAGCATCAATATCGCAATCATCAAATACAATAAATGGAGCATTACCTCCAAGTTCTAAAGAAAGTTTTTTTACTGTATTTGCACTTTGCTCCATTAAAATTCTTCCAACTGCAGTACTTCCTGTAAATGAAATTTTTCTAACTTTTGAATTTGAAGTAATCTCTTTACCAATCTCTTCAGGATCGCCTGTTATTATATTTATAACTCCTTTTGGAAATCCCGCTTGTTCAGCAAGAACTACAAATGCAATTGCAGTAAGGGGTGTTTGTTCTGCAGGTTTAATTACAAAAGTACAACCAGCCGCAAGTCCTGGCGCACATTTTCTTGTAATCATTGCTGCTGGAAAATTCCAAGGTGTAATTGCAGCACAAACACCTATGGGCTGTTTAAGAGTTATCATACGTTTATCTTTTATTGGATCTGGAAGAACGTCTCCGTAAACTCTTTTTGCTTCTTCAGCAAACCATTCTATAAAATTTGCAGCATAAATAATTTCACCTTTTGCTTCATTCAAAGGCTTTCCTTGCTCAGCTGTCATGATCGTTGCTAGATCATCTTGATTATCAATAACTAAATCGTACCATTTTTTTAAAATTTTAGATCTTTCATGGGCTGTAAATTTTGACCAAGTTTTAAATGCAAGTTCTGCTGCATCAATTGCATTAATGGTTTCTTGTTTTCCAAAATTTGGAACTTCTGCTATTAATGCCCCTGTTGCTGGATTTATAACTTTAATTTTTTTATTGGAACCAACCCACGCTCCATTCACATAACACTTATTAATAGTTAAGTTTTTATTCTTTATATTCATGGTTAAAGTATATTTTTGGCTCAAATTCAGCGTTTTTTAATAATATATGCAAACTAATAGAAACTCAAACCTTAGAATATTTAAACTTGTCAACGTTATGGGTCTAGATAAACTGCATCACTTTTAAAATTAACAAAACAAGGAAAATAACTAAATGTTTAAAAAAATAACTAACCTATTTACTGCAATTGTTTTTGTTGCTGTAACTTCGTTATTTGGTTTTTCTGCATCTGCACAAACTCCGATCGTTATCAAACTGAGTCACGTAGTTGCCGAAAACACACCAAAAGGACAAGCTTCTTTAAAATTTAAAGAACTTGCTGAAAAAAAATTGCCAGGAAAAGTTCAAGTACAAGTATTTCCTAACTCACAATTATTTGGTGATGCAAAAGAAATGGAAGCGCTTTTACTTAACGACGTTCAAATTATAGCTCCTTCACTATCAAAATTTGATCGTTATACAAAAAAAATCCAAGTATTTGATTTACCATTCATATTTAAAGATGCTGACGCTGCTTTAAGATTTGAAAACTCTAAAGAAGGTAGAGCTTTACTAAAGTCAATGGAAGACAAAGGTTTGATTGGTCTTGATTATTGGGGAAATGGAATGAGACATTTCGCTGCTAACAAAGACTTCAGACTACCTCAAGACATAAAGGGTTTAAAATTTAGAATCCAAGCATCTGACGTTTATGAAGCTATCATGAAGAGCGTAGGTGCTAATGGACAAAAAATGGCATTTGCAGAAGTTTACCAAGCTTTACAAACTGGAGTAGTTGATGGACAAGAAAACTCTTTTTCAAACATGTACTCTCAAAAGTTTCATGAAGTTCAAAAAACAATTCTTGAAACAAACCATGGAATTTTAGATTACATGGTTGTGGTAAATGCTAAATGGTGGAATGGTTTACCTGCTGATATTAAAAAAGGTTTAACTGAAGCAATGGCAGAAGCGACTGTTTTTAATAACCAAATTGCAAAACAGAAAAATGACGAAGCACGAGCTGCGATTGAAGCTGCAGGAAAAGCTAAGATTGTAAAATTAACTGATGCACAATTAGCTGAATGGAAAAAAGCTATGCAACCGGTTTACAAACAATTTGAACCAGAAATTGGTGCTGATTTAATCAAAGCTGCACAAGCTGCTAGCAAACCTGCTCAACCTAAAGCTGAAAAGCCAGCGGTTAAAAAATAGTTTTATTTTATTTCCTGCGCAGATATAACTCTGCGCAGGGGATACATCTTGAATAAATTTTTTCCAAAATTTGAAGAATATTTTATAGCTTTTTTACTGGCGGCTATGACGGCCGTAAATGTTCTTAACGTTTTTGTTCGCTACGTTTTAAAATCTAATATTCACTGGGCAATGGAATTTACTGTTATTGCTTTTGCCTGGTTAATATTTTTAGGAGCTTCTTGGGGTGTAAAAATTGGAGCTCATATTGGAGTAGATACCTTAATAAACTTTTTCTCAGATAAAATTAAAAAAAATATTTCAATAATTGCTGCTATTTTTTGCATTATCTATGGAATATTTATCTTTATTGGCAGTTATAATTATGTTTTAAAAATTTATACCGTTGGAATTTTATCACAAGACATCAAGTGGCTTCCTCAATGGATGCCAAGAATTGTTATGCCTTTAGGATATGCCCTAATCATATTTAGATTTGTTGAGGCTTTATTTAAAATTATAACAGGAAAACAAACAACTTTGGGACTTGCTAACGAAGCTAAAGATGCAATCGATAGCTTTAAGACTAAGAAAGATTAAATAATGACATCAGTTTTTTTATTCACTGCTTTGTTTGTATTTTTGTTTATGGGTATGCCTATTGCCATAAGTTTAGGTTTTTCCAGCATGTTAGCAATATTCTTTTTTGGAAAAGACTCTTTGGCATCTCTTTCATTAAAATTATTTGAGACATCAGAACATTATACTTTAATGGCAATTCCATTCTTTATTTTGGGTGGAACTTTAATGTCAACAGGGGGTGTTGCAAAAAGATTAATTAGATTTGCAGTAGCATGTGTTGGTCATATTAGAGGAGGTCTTGCGATTGCATCTGTGCTCGCTTGTACTTTTTTTGCAGCCGTTTCTGGCTCCTCACCTGCAACTGTCGTAGCTGTAGGAACCATCATGATCGCTGGAATGGTGAATGCTGGTTACCCTAAAAAATTTGCTGCAGGAATTCTGTGTAATGCAGGAACCCTTGGAATTTTAATTCCTCCATCTATTGTAATGGTAGTTTATTGTGCTGTTACAGAACAATCTGTTGGTAGAATATTTTTAGCGGGCATCATCCCAGGTTTATTACTTGCAGCAATTTTAATGATTGCAATTTATATTTATGCAAGAGTTACAGGATTACCTGCATCACAAAAAGCTAGTTTTAAAGAAGTTTTGATAAGTGCAAAAGAAGCTATTCCAGGTTTTCTTCTTTTAGTAATTATTATGGGCGGAATTTATGGAGGAATATTTACTCCAACTGAAGCAGCTGCAGTTGCGGCTGTATATGCGCTAATTGTATCTGTTTTTGTTTACAAAGATATTACTTTTAAAGATTTACCCCATGTCTTTGTAGATGCTTCAAAAACTACTGTTATGTTAATGTTTATAATTGCGAATGCAATTTTATTTGCGCATGTTTTAACAACAGAAAGAATTCCTCAAATTATATCCGAGCAAATATTAAATGCAGGTCTTTCTCCTTTGATGTTCTTAATTATTGTAAATATCATCTTAATTATCGCGGGTGATTTTATGGAGCCTACTGCAATTTTATTAATTTTAACCCCAATATTTTTTCCAATTGCTATTAAACTTGGAATAGATCCAATACATCTTGGAATTATCATGGTTGTAAATATGGAGATTGGAATGGTAACGCCCCCTGTAGGTCTTAATTTATTTGTAACGAGTGGAATAACTGGCATGACAATCGTTGAAGTATTAAAAGGGGCACTACCTTGGATGACAATTTTAGTCGTTTATCTTGGAATAATTACTTATTTTCCAAAAATTTCAACAATCCTTCCAGACTACTTAATGGGTCCACAATCTCCTGTAATTCTAAAAAAAGGTAATTAATTGAATAAAAAAATAGAAATTTTAGGTGATAAGATTGCAGACGCCAGATTTAAAAGAAAATTTTTACCTAAAATTTCAAAATCTTTAATAAGCAATCCTAATATCGCAACACAAATCTGCAGACATGCTGAAATGGAATTATTATGGAATCCCATTGGTTTTAAAGCAGGAGCCACAAATAAAAGTATGTGGAAAAAACTAAAGGCAAAAAAACCTTTCTTTTCCTATTTATATGAAGAAAGCACATACCAAAATAAAGGCAAAATGCCTTTTCAAAAAAATTTAATAGGTGCTGAACTTGAAGTTGCTTTTAAAATTAAGAATGAGGTTTTTAATTTTAATAAAAAAATTACTAAATCAAACGTTAACAAATTCATTATAGGAATAGCGCCTGCAATAGAGGTTGTTGGCTTTAGACAGAAATTAAAAGCAATAGATTGCCTTGGAAGAATGATTTCTGATTTTGGATTAAACGTTGCCTTTGTTGCAGGAAAACTAAAAAAATATAGTTTAAAAAAAATCACATCTACTCCAACAGTTTTAACCAATAAAACTACTAAAAAAGATTATCCTGGAAATACAAAGATTGTTCTTGGTAATCCTATTAATTCTTTAATTTGGCTACTCAATGAAATAAGAAAAAATAATATGGTATTAAGTTTTGATTTTTGGGTAACCACAGGTTCCTCAACTCCCATTATTCCTATAAAAAAAGGAGATATTTTCTCTGGAAGTATTAAAGGCCTTGGAAGTGTATCTTTAAAAATAAATTAAATTACTTTTTAGTAATTACCATTTTTCTTGAAAGATATATTAGAAGAATAATAACAATTGAAAATACGATGGTTAGAAAATCTAATTTTTCTCCAAGTAAATAAATTGAAAACGCAAAAGTAAAAAAAGGCATAAGTAATTGGATCTGACTTATGCGCACAGCTCCTCCCAATCCTTTTTAGTACTAACACTAATACTTCTACTATCCCAATCAACACTCAAATATATTTTTTTCATCATACTCCTATTATACGGGAATTTACTTTTTCGTCAACTCCAAAATCAATAC
>OGWG01000039.1_pt1 | contig 20245 bp, 22 predicted proteins | sample 1575911 | NCBI WGS metagenome assembly OGWG01 (sample SAMN07581534, study PRJEB24739) | freshwater metagenome
CAGACCCAGTTTTCACGACAGTAATCGTATAAACATCAATCGAACTGGCGTTACCGGCGGTAAAGGCCGAGCCACCTTGATACTTGGGAGTCACCGCGCTACCGTCGATGTTGAGTGCGGTCTGGTAGTAAGCCGTAGCACCGTTAGTCACAAGGAAGGCAATCGTAATCGACTCACCAGTAGACATCAGAGTATCCAATGACGTACCAGACGACCCACGGATGTTCAGCGTCCAGTTACCAGATGCGTTAGAGGTGTAATACAGGACACTCTGAGTCGTTACGTCATAGTTAATCGTGCCAGTAGCAGCGGTGGCGGATACTGTGATGTCCTCGATTGCGTTCTTTAGCACCAGAGAGGGCTTGCTGCTTGATCCGTTGAAGGTTGCCTTGCCGTTGCCGGTCAGGTCGCTGCTCATAATCACAGCACCGGAAAACGTAGCAGCACCGAGAGACGAAGCACCATTGGCATTCAGCGCACCAGTAACCGTCAGAGAGCTACTGTTCGTTTGCGCCCCAGTAACAGCCAGAGTGGAACTCAGTACGGTTGCACCAGAGACCGTCACGGCCCCATTGAAACTATTGTCTTGAGCGACAGCACCAGACTGCCAATCCTTGAGCTGCGCCATGAGCGTGCGGATCGCATCATTGATACCAGAAGGAGCGCAGCCCTCTGCAATGTCGATGCTATTGATGTCTGTGTTGTTGCCTGCGGTGCTGCTGTATTCAGATACCTTTGTCTTAGGCATGATTTATTCCCTCTCTTGGAACAGAAGACCTAGTGGAACGCCCTGCCTAGTTCCAGCTTGCCGAAGTTGATTCATAGTAAGTGCTTGTGGAACTCTGGTGGCTTGTGCCGCTTGACCACCAATGAGAATGTTTTGCAACGGCCTACCGACCAGCTCAGTACCCAAAGGTATGCGCCCGAGGATGGTCGACCGCGACAGACGATCCAAAAGTCCAGCAGCAGCAGCAGCGGTATTCGATACATTGACCGCAGCTCCGACCGGCATGAACTGCTCGTAGCGTGCAACATTGGTGATTGCCCGAAGTTGGGCAATTTCTTCTTTGGTGAAGATTGCCTCAAGTTTGTCCTTGCCGATTGACTTGAGTGCCTGGCTCATGCGAATGCCAGATAGCCTAGCTACGTCATCTGCTTGACCACCAGTTGCCTTGTCCTTGATGTAAGCAACAAGCTGGTTCTTGATGAGATTGCGCTGTTCTGGCGTGACAAAATCGAGAAGCTTCTTCACTTGAGCTGCCGGTTGTCCAATGATCTGCTGTTCAAAGAATTTGTCAGGCTCAACACCCTCAACAACCTTCTTGAGGAATGGATTGTCCTCTTGGAGTTTCTTGAACTGACGATTGGCAGTTCTAGCAGCATTGAATGCGTCGATTGCTTCTCGCCCCAACTTCTGATTCGTCTCCAGCGGAGCATTGTCCAATGCCTCGCGTACAGCACCGAGAGCAGCACGCACGTTGCCGTCAGTTGCCGATCGTTGAGAGGTCGCAAGTTGGGTCTTGATTTGCTCTGCTACGTCTACAGTCAATGGTAGCTTGCCAGTCGCAATCTGGTTGAGCGTGCGCTTGAACTCTTTTGGCAGGAACGAGGAAAGATTCGCTGCGTCCAGAGCATCACCGGCAGACTGGGTGAACTTGTAGTTGTCCAGCAATGCAGATCGCCCACCAGATGCTTTGGCTTGTGAATACAGATTGCGGATGTTGTTCTGTTGGGTCTCAGCAAACGAACTTAGGTTGCCAATCAGTTGACGACCAGCGGCAGCAGGGTCAAGTGCGTTCTCTGCTCCGAGCGTATTCAAACGGTTCAGCAGGACTTGATTGTTCTGGTTCTCAATGTTTGCCAGAGCTTGTGCTGCCGGATCGTCAATGTTAGCCCCCTGCCTTGCCAAGTTCTTCTGGCGGGTAATCTCACCTGGGCTAAGTGTCAGGGTTGCTCGAGTCGGAGTGGCTCCAGTCAGTCGATAGTCGACAAGACGGCGTGTTGCTGCGTCATCGAGCGCACCAAGTCGAGTTGCCTGAGAGATGTCTTGACGGAGAGAATCACGCAGAGATGGCGAGAGTTCAGAAAGGGTCAGACCAGACGGGCGCAGTGCATTCTCAATCCGCACATCTATGTTGAACGTGGGTGGAGTTTGAGCGGCTTGCCCCACGCGCCGGACTGCTTCTGCACCACGTTGGGCGGCAGAGATAACACTAGGCGCAGCCATGCCGGTCAGTAGAGATGTACCGACACCAGCAACCGTTTGCTCGACAGGGCCACCACCGGCCTCCCGAACAGCACCAGCAGCAGCTCCGCCAGTACCAGAGATGGCGGCTTGCAAGCCCGGACGCGCAGCAAGTGTCTCTGCGATATTCCGACCAACTTGGGTCACCGGCTGGGCAAGACGCGCAGCACCAACAGGCAATCCAGCGCCAGCCATAGCACGACTCACATCTCCAACTACACGCTCGGTAGGAGTCTGCGGCTGCGGGAGACCTAAAACATCTGTAACGGTCGGCGCAAGCGGGCGTATCTCACGACCCATGATCCGCTCAAGACCCATACGCACAGGCGCACCAAGCACATCCAATGCACCAAGAGTACCCTCGATTCCATAGCGAGCAGCCAAGCCAGCCTGTCTAGGGATGTCTCTAATCTGCCTTCCAGCAGCAACTACTGGTTCCTCGCCAGCCAGTACACGCAGACCTTCATCAGACACAGCAGACATATCTCCTCTAGAGATAGCCTCCAAGTCTTTATCTGAAAATCTAGACATATCCATTAGCGGCCCCTGCGTCTGCGTAGTTCTTCTTGTGCGCGCGTTTGCAAATCGCCGCCAGTTGTCGGTTGTGCAGCGATATTTTCTAGCGGGTTCTTCAAGTTTTGAATCCGAGTAAAAGCTTCTTCTGGAGAAATGCGACCATTGATTGCTTCGTTTGCAATCTTTCCCTCTTCGATAAGGTAATCGTTAATCGACTTCAGCGTATCAATGATGATTTTGTTGCCACCTGGCTGATTGATAATTCTTGGGAGAGACTCTCTAAACAGCGCAAGGTCTGCATCAGACATCGTTCCAGAACCCGGAGGACGTTGTTGTGGAACAAGGCGGTTGATAATTGCTTGAGCTGCTTGAATGTCATCAAGACCCTTTGTCGGAATCCCAAAGTTACCCGCGATTTGTTGAAGGCGGGCAGTCGATCCAGTAGGAATCTTATCAAGCAAGTTGCCTAGTTTTGTAACTTCCCTGATTGTTTGCCCAGCCTTTAGGCCAGATTGCTGAATTCCAGCAAGGGTTTTAGCTTGTTCCTTTTGAGCCTCACCCGCAAATGCTCTGTCGCCCACATTTACATTGAATTGACTTGGTGGGGCAAACGCAGAACCTCGCGAAATAGTTTTCCAAGTTCCATCAGCTTGATATTCTTGGGTAATCCTTTCAGTGCCCTGCACAAAATCCCTTATATCTCCAACCTTAAATGGTGGTTTATCTTGCTTGGACACAAGCACACGAAAGTCGCCGCCAGTTTCCTTAAACTGCGCCAATGATTCTGGAGTAAAGTCAGAAGGGTTTAGCTTTCCAATTATTGAGTCCGGCCCCTTCCCGCCGATGCCAAGTCTGGTTTTGTAAATCTCTCCCAATGCGCTAGGGTCAAGTTGCGCAATGATTTGCTCATCCGGCGAAAGAGCAGAGATTGCTTGTTGCCGGAGCGAACGCTGCGATTCTTCTTGTTGCAACTTTCGCGCAGCAAGCATTCTTTCGAGGCCACGATCCATCACACCTTGATTGGCTTGCATCGCCTGTATACCAGCCTGACCAAGGCGAGAGCCAATGCCAGTCGGAGTGCGGCTAGGGCCACCGGCTTGCAGCAGGGCAAGACCGAGATTGGTCATACCTTGACCACGAGCCTGTTGTTGCAGACGAGCGCGTTGCTCAGGAGGCAACAGTGCCAGCAGAGGGTCTTCTTCTTGGTAACCGAAAAGATTGCCGAGCAGTCCGTCCATGATTAAGCCCCCAGAAGACCAGCAAGACCGCCAAGGATTGCGCCGGTAGTACCAGAGTTCGGCCCCGCAATTTGCCGACCAAGCACAGCACCACCAAGACCACTAATCAGCGGCGAGGAGTAGACCGGAGTCTGTGTGACTTGACCACCAGGCGCACCATAGGCAGCAGCCAAGTAGTTGCTGAGCTGTTGTTGCGGTTGACCCTGCATGAAGTTGAAGCGATTGATCGCGTCTTGCAGGGCTTGTGCCTGGTAAGCCTCTTGCGCCTGACCAGCAGCAGCAAGTTGAGCAATGTCACCGTAATCCATCGCAGCGAGAGCTGGTGCGCCCATCGCAGCACGTTCCTGTGCAGCACGTTCGGCAGCGTAGTTCTGGTAAGCGAGTTGACCAGCAGTACCAGTCAACGCATTAGCCAGAGTGGTGGCGGCAGTACCCTGCAACTGACCCATCGCACCCGATCCATAGCGACCAGCGCGAGATGCCTGACTAGTAATGTCTTGGATGGAACGATTGAACTGTTGAGCAGCGGCTTGAGCAGCCGGTTGAAACGCACCCTGGAAGAAGGGATTGCCGCCGAGATACTGACCTTGAATCGTAGCCAGTTGCTGTTGTTGGGCAGCAGGGTTGAGTGCGCTGCCTTGGATGGCGCGATTGCGCTGTGCAAGGATTGCAGCTTGAGTAGCCTCAGACGGGCTGACGTAGGTCTGACCGGGGAAATATTGAGGCGTAAAGCCTTGGTAGAGACGCTTGGCTTCCTCGAGACCGTAGCCCACATACGGGCGCATCGTAGGGTCGAGTTGGGTCAGGCTTGTCTGTACCCGTTCACGTTGCCCAAATAGATCACTCATTTGAAATCTCCTTAACCCATGCTCGAGGTCTAAAGCCCATCTGCCGTGCGCGCTTTTCCCAACCTCTGCGCCAAGTCCTGAACTCTATGAACCTAGCATTCCCTTGTCTGGCAATGCCTTCAATATGTTTCAGGGCTTCATCGGCTACCGGCTCAGACTCCGACCATGCAACGGAGATTCCTACGGTGTCACCCAACGGCACAAGTATAAACATACACAGAGGTTTGTTAAACTCATAACCCACCCACAGCATTGCATCTTGATTAAAACATTGACAGTAAATCTCCTCTGGAATCCATGATTCAGGAGACTTACGCTGCACCACTAAGAGTTTTTCTCTTACCCAAGGCCACTCATCCTTGAGTTCTGTCGGATTGATGTATCTAACCGACAATGACATATGAGTAAATCTTGTTTGCATCATTGTTTGCCCAATGCTGTAGCACGGCATAACCTTGTAGCTGGGAGCTGGCATAGATGCGCTCCTCGGGTGCTACATGATTCAACGTGGCAATGATGGACGGAGTGACCGGGCGAGTCGGACTCGATTGTGCAGACAGATGTTCAATCGTCACATCGGTGGTGTTTGTCGCCCACATGATTTCTACATAGTCATTGGCATTCAGTTCTATGTAAAAGTTGAGCGCAGCAATCAATTTGCCTGGAATGCTTGCGCTTTTGCGGGCGGGAACCGTGAACTCTGAATTGCTGTCTGCTATGTTTGATCCGTTCTTGCGGAACCAGATTGAGACATCGTGTTGAGCGTTATCGACGTTCACAAGTTGAGCTGAGAACTGTACGTTGTAAGTTCCAGCGGTAGAAACCGTAAGTCTTGAGTTGTTTGTGACAGTCACGCCATTGCTCAAATCTGTCGTATTGAACGTCATTGGATAAGCATTGGTCGTCGTAGTCACCGATTGGTCAGTTGTGTCGTAAAAAGACCCAAACGGAGGCACATCTCCCATTGCCACGGTATTAGCCGGAGCGAACAGAAGAATGGACTCGTAACCAATGCGTTCGTCGTAAAGAGCAGTAGTCGTTGCATTGCCGGTTGCTAAAGTAACGCGACCAGTATTGTTGGTCTTGCCATCCATGATTCCACGGACAACCTCAGAGACCCCACGCTGATCTGCTCCGAATGGAGGAAGTGTGCGGAATACCGTCATCGCGTCCCCGCACCAGCCAGTTCTACATCTACGCCTACCGCTGTAGTCCAGTTGCCAGTAGGGGCAACACGAATACGGTGATACCGACCGCGTGAGCGTTGTGGAGAGCGTCCATCAGCATTCGCAGCAATAGCACTGCCGAAGCTGATTGCAGCATCCAAGGTGTTTCTGGAAGCCACGGAAACATTCGCTGAGCCAGAGTCCACGTTTGGACGAACCATTGAGATAAATGTTGATTGATCTCCACCAATGTCTCCTGTGGTGATAGATGCCGTTGCGTTGCTCCCGGTAAAACTCACGATTCTCGCACCATCAATGCCAGCCAAAAGCAAATCCCCACCAGCCCAAATGCGGTCATCCCACGATGTCTGTATTGAATCAACAGTCCCGAAAGCGTTAAGTCCCTCGAGAGTCACCGCAGCAGTCAAAGCGGAAGCAACCTTGTCAGCCGTTGTGATTCCATACGACCAGCGTTGCAGTTGCCAGTTGTAAATCAACAAAGATTGCGTACCGGCTACGTTCTTGTAGCACCAAATCACCAAGGCACGAATCGGGTCGATAGCAACAGACATATTGTCTATTTCGCTAATCTCTACATCTTCAAAAAAGAATCTGTCAACTTTTTCCGCACCGATTGGTGTGATGTTTTGACCGTCACAAGAATAAAACCCGTCATCAGATAAGAAATAAGTGATGTTTTTGTATTGGGCGATTGAGTTGGCTTCGAAACAACCTAATCCCCTAGAGATTGCGTCAAACTGAAAGTAAAACGGTGATCCAACGTAGCTCATCCGATGGATGGTGCGCTCGCTAAGAATCAATCCAAACTCTCCACCAGTAATCCCGCGAATGTCGCCGCCATCTGGAAGGTCTTGATGGTCTGACTGGCTGGTAGCACTAGCAACCCAGTTCGTTTCGTCGTTGATATCAGACCATTGAACTCGGTTCGGATTGGTTCCAGCACCAATGTTGGCGCAAACGACGAAATCTCGTACCACGGTGATGAACCGTGCCACCGGAGCTGCCGCTGCCACGTCTGCCCATACGGTTGAAGTGCCTAGCGTCCATGCTTGGACTTTTTCCTCGTCGTTCACCGCCAGCATGACTTTTCCAAACTGTACAAAATTGAACCGCGACCCGGAGGGGGTCACATAGCCACCAGCCTTGGATACATCATCAAGGTCTAAGTCTCCAGAGTCATACTTGAACAACTTGGTAGCACCACCGGCAAAGATTGTCGTCGTAGTGCCGGTCTTGCCAGCGGCGATATTGTTAAGGTCTTCGCTCGCCGCATCCGAATAGTTCACAGCAGTGGGCAATGGCCCATAGCCCGAGGCAACCGGATAAACGTTCTGAGCTTGAGTCAAACCACCAGCAACACCAGGTTGGTCGGGCAACCACTCGCCAAAATTCAGTTTAGTAGCCATGTGTTATTCCCAACCGATTGTTGCGTCCAAGTGTTTGAGCCAACCGACTGTTCTGTCCAAACATTCGACCCTGCTGGGACTATGATCCAATCTTCGCCGAGAATTTGCCCAACCGCTCCAACAATTCCAGAACCAAGAACGACAGCATTGCCGCTAAAGATACCAAACCCATTAGCGGAAACGACAGTAGAACCAAGAACAATCGCATTAGCAGAAATAAGAAACCCACCATTTGCAGAAACAGTCGCTGAAGCATTTATCACCCCCGTTGACGTTCTGACTCTGATTCCGGCAGCAATTGTGGACGCAGCGGAAGTAATGTCAGCAGATGAAAATTGGATTCTTACGCATGATGCAGTTAATGTACCAGTTGAGGTGACAACTGCTTCACCGAATCTAATGCGTTGTACCAATGCTTGCGCTTGCGCTGCTGCGGTAACTGTAGCATCGCCATACAAAACACATACATCTGGGCTGTCCCAAACATCACTATCTAGCGAAAACGCAAGAGTATCAATAGACCCAAATAGGTTTAGTTGCTCAAGCGTAAACGGCCCACAAACATCAGCAGGCATGATTAGTCCAGTTCAACACTAAGGCTGCCAGCAGCAATCTTGAAAATGTCTCCGGTGTCGATAGTTTTGGAAGCCGTCAGCGCAGTATGAAATAGCAAGTTGCCAGAGGAAACGGCATCCCAGATTCCAATGTGAGAGATGGTTCCCCACGATCCGGTGGCCTGGTCAAACTCCACAGCAGCACTCGTCGTCGAAAGACCACTCGAAGGCGCACCAAAAGTCGCAGACTTGCGAACATAACCATTGCCAGACACCTCTGCGCCAGAACCAGCGTCAGTGGGGTTTGCTGTGTGCAATCCGACATAAACAACCGCTGGACTCGAGTATGAAGTATTGCGGAGAACAGCATTGATAACCGCGTTTTCCAAGTAAGTAGACATCTCAGCCATGATTTACCTCTCTGCCACAGAAATTGAGATAGGGGATGCAGAGTATTCTGCTTGGTCATCGCTGACCTGAACATTGTTTACAGCGCGGTCATACAAGCTTGCCCAAATCTGCACTCGAGCATCGTTCATCAGATACGGTTCGGCTTCAGCAAGAGAACCATACAGCAGGCAATCTGGGCAGTTAGCCATGAACACATTGCTGGCGTTTGCGTCACTCAGGAAATCCGGCGCTGCGTAATACAACATTTGCAAGGTATAAGCAGAATCCGGTATCGGTGCAAACTGGAACTCTTGCCCAAGAATCGTGTACTGCCGTGGGATTCCACTTTGAGCAGTCCTTGAATTTCGGTAGAAAACGGATGGCGACTGGTACTGCACCGCAGACACCGGATTAGTGTCAATGTGGATATCGCGCAACTGCAAAAAGTTGGCGGGCAGGGCAACAGTCGAATCCCCGCTAACGGTTGATGTAGTCACAACTTGCAGCATCTGGCGGATACGCAGCTCGCGGCGCAGGCGAGTCTCAGCAAGCCTGATGAAGTCGGGAATGACAGCAGTCAGGTCACTTCTTGCGAGATAGTTTGCGACCGTTGTCTTTAGGTCGCTGTAGTTTGCTAGTGCCATTCGTCAACTCCCTAAATTTGGCATCGTCCAAATCGTCCCAACCGTATTCATACGTCCCGATATGCTTGATGTGCATCGACAAGTCATGATCTACGAACACCGGAATCCCGGCATCGTGGGCCTTGGCGCAAAAATGCACGTCTTCTCCAATCACACCAAAGTTTCCCCAGCCCACATCAAACCAAGGCGCGGTCATCTTCTCAAAGACCTCTTTGCGAATCATGGTCGCACCAAATCCTACTGCGGTGACCTGCTCCAAACCCTCTTTGCCCCTTGAGTCAACCTTGATCCAATGCGGTTTTCCATCTTCAATCTGAAGATTCAGGGCGCATGGCAGGACAGGCTTGCGCCGGGTGGTCGCGTTGACTCCGACGATTGGGACTTCCCGACTCAACATGATGGTAATGATGTCTTTCGGGAAACGCATATCGCTGTCAATGAACAGAACAGCGTCTGCGCCCTCGTCTAAGGCCATCTGAGCCAGTTTCTGACGCTGGTCGAAGATGAGTGTCCCAGGCATCGTGTACAGCATCAGACCGCCAGCACCATCCTTGCATCGCACAGAGGCATCATAGGCGCACATCTTGGCGAAATCGAACGCGAATCCAGTCATCACCTCATCGCGGCACGGCACACAAACAGCGACTTTCATATGGTTCCTCGGTAGGTCTTGCAAAGACTGCCCATCTCGCTTGTATTGAGCCACTTGGCGAATCCCGGCTCGTCCATCACGGCATAGCCACGCATGATTCCCATCTTGTTCAGCTCATCAATGACGGTGATTGGAATGCGTGCTACATGGTGCATCTCATTCAGGTGACCCAATCGCTGCTTGTCGAAATCTCGGTGTTTCTCGTTAGCGTCGAGAATGTGTTTGATAGGCTGACTGGTCTCTATAACGAAACCATCGTCAGTAACGTGGAACACTTGTTGACGTATTCCATCTTGCGACAGGATTTTTTTCATCAAATCTCCGCAAAAAAAGAGGCGGGTTTCCCCGCCCCCTTCATCACAGGCTCATATCGAGGTCGGCAACGATGCCGTGAGCGGCTTCGTTCTTAACTTCGAGGGTGAACTCAGCAAGAATCTGAGTCTTCTCGCTGTCGCCGGTCTTAGCCAGTTCGTTCGTTTGGAACGGACGCAGATAAGCCAGAGCAGCGTACTCAGGATCAAGCACCAACGCATCACGAACGCGCATAAAACGATTCGGAACGATACTCATAGTACCGAAATCGCTCATATAAACATCAGCCGCGCCAATGATGGTTGTCGGAGTGTTCGCCGGAGCCATGAAACGCTGTTCGGCGATACCAGCAAACGACGATGCCTTTTGCTTGCCAGCAGCACCAACCATCAGCACCTTCGGGTTACCGCCGCTAACGTAGACCTCGGAAACAACAGTCTTCAGCAGGGCTTCGTTAAAGGTGCGTTGAGTGCCATCGGTACGTGTCGAGACACCAATGGTCGCCGGGTCAACACCACTCGTACCAACATCGCTGTTGGTCTTGATCCACGACAGCAGCGAACCCAACTTGCGAGCAGTTGAGGAAGTGCCAGCCGAGCGGCCTTGGTTCGACAGGAGGATGGTCTCCATGTCGCGCTTCAGTTCAGCCGAAGCCTTAGCCAGTTGGTAAGCCTTTTCAGACTTGCGACCGGCCTTGTTCACGGCCTCCAGAGTACCCGAGACTTGCACGGTCTTCTGGACGATCTGGCAGTAGTTGCCCAGACGAACAGTTGCCGACAAGGTGGCAGCGGTAGCGTCATCACCTTCAACAGCAGCATTGTTGGTGGTGGCGGCGGCGAGGCTATCCGTTTGCCATTCGTGGAAAACGGCAGTCGCCTTGGTCTTGCCAATCGACGACATGAACGGGGTTTCGGTCGGGCTGATGCTATAGATAACGTCAGTCAAGTCCTCGCGCTGACCGATTGCGCTGTGGGCTTGAAAAGTTCCAGTAGGAACAGTCATGATAATTCTCCTTAGAGGAATCGTTCAAAAACGGAGGCAGCGTCTGCGACTCGTCCAGACTTCTTCAGTCGCTGCATTTGTTGTTTCAATTGGTCACCCTGAGATGTCTTCGATTCAGCAGTACCAGGCTTCACCATCCTGGGAGCATCTGCAACCCTTTTGGTTACAGCGGGCTTCTTTTCTTGGAGCTTGTCGTACTGCATTGCTTTGTAAATGGTGACAACTGCCCGCGAATCGTAAATGGCAGAGAGTTCCTCATCAGACCAACCTAACGACTTGGCGTAGGAGCGAATGTCCTGGCGGAGCTGATGCCCCTTGTCCTTGTCGGCATACTCGGGAATCACGGCAGAAAGCTTCTCTGCCTCTTTAGCAATGAAGCCACGAAGATTTTGAGCTTGCTCAGCTTGTTGCTGTTGGGCAATTCTGGCTTGCTCATTCTTAATGGCCTGCAACTGCTTATCCCGTTGAGTCTGCTCGGCTACTTTGACTGCGTAGCCGATCGGGTCGGTATCCTTGAGACTCTCGATGTCCTCCTCAGGCTGATGCAGGATTTCCTCCATCATTTTCAGCCGTTGGGCATACTGGTCGCGGATTTGTTTGGCTTGTTCGATTGCCATGCGCTCGGCTTCAATCACCTTGCGCTGCTCGGCAACCTCTGTGGTCTTTTTTGTGTAGTCAGCACCTAGCTGATAGCCCTTAACAAGCTCATCAAGGGTCACCTCGCGTTCTTCTCCAGCCGCTTTTACACGGTAGCGCGGAGGTTCCTCTTGCTCGTCTTCGCCATCATCTTCGGACTCAGATTGCTCAACGTCTTCCTCGACGACCTCGGTGGGTTCCTCTTGCGAGACCTCCTCGTCGCCCATCAAAGACAGAAGCTGATCTGCCGCTCCCTGCACGGTTCCACTCCCTTCCGGGGTCATGGTTTCATTTGACATCTCATTACTCCACAGTTTGTAGGGCTATCGGGCCTACGTCCGTTTCTCTGCAATCAGAGAATCTTCCAGCGTCTCTTGTCAATCTCGGATTGCATCGCAAGACTCTCAATCCTTGATTTCAATTCACGCAATACTAACAATTTCTTAAACGCTGCCTCGCGCTCCTCAAAATCAAACTCAGAGGAGTTGGCAAAACGGTTGAGTTGTTCTGTCTCGTAGTCGTTCCAGATTTCTTGGAATAACGTATCAGATAAGAGCCGCTTGGCCCACGCTACCTTGTCCAATTGGAACTCCTATGTTGTTCACAGCAAGGGTAGGAACACCTAAAAGCGTTTGTGCAGGGATATTGCCAGCCCTCGGCAATAGTCCATAGCCAAGATATTGACCAGCACCCAAACCGCCGCGCTGGAACAGATTGCTGAAGTTAGGGGCAAAGATTGGAGTCTGTGCATTGTTAATTGCTTGAATCCGTGGCAGCACAGCACTTTGAGCTGGATCGTAGACAAACGCAGGCAGAGAGGTATCAATCACTTGCGCTTGCGGAGGTTGACTGGCGATTGAAGCAGCAACCGCAGCCGCTTCCAATGGGTTCCTTCTTACAAAACCCACAATGTCATCGGTGATGCCGCTAATCGTGGTTCCAAGTCCACCACCGCCAATCGGCTGCACATTCGGTGCTGGAGTAATCGGCGGCAGAGTTCCACCACCAATCGGAGGAGGCAACCTTGTATCAATGACAGTATTGACTCCTGTTACTGGGGGCAAAGTGCCGCCACCGATGGGAGTCGGAATGAAGTCTTCTGGATTCACATTAAATCCAATGCCAGGCGCATTGGGATTGATGCCGACACCAGTTCCCCCCATGCCGATGCCCTGTCCTAAACCAGAACCGGGAACAGGAACCGGCACTCGAGGAAGGGTTCCACCGCCGACCGGAGTGGGAATGAAGTCTTCTATCTGATTAGGTGTCAGCCTAAATCCAGCGCGACCCAGAGCAAGAGACTCGTCTGCAATGTTGCCGATGCTCTCTCTCGCAACGGCGGCAGTAGCATCATCAATTGTTCCAGCAGCCGCAGCCGCATTCACAGCAGAGCGAGCAGCAGCAATGTCATCCGCACTAGCCACCGTGTTGCCGCTTACATAACGGTTTAGCGTGGCAGCAAGATCGTCAGAGATGTTGAACCCGCTGCTCTTTATCACGTTGCCGAGACCACCCTGCGTGCCTACATAGCCAGAAAATGCACCGCCAGCAGCACCAAATAGCGCACCAGTTAGTAGATCACCACCAGTAATCGCCGAACTAGCAAGGCCCAACAGAGAGCCAGCGATTGCGCTAGAAGCAACCGTGCCAGTACCCAACAATCCACCTACTGCGGAGGCAGCACCTGGTAGGAGAAGCCCGGTTCCAACACCAATGATGATTTGCCCGAGAGTGCTGCCCAGAAACTTCCTGAATCCACTCAGCTCTGGGTTAAAGTTTGTCGACGTGCCAACCTGAACGGCTCGACCAGTAGTCGGGTCTTGGTAGTACACGGCAAACAAATCGTAAGCACCGGGATTTCCTAGTTTTTGGGTAAAAAATCCTTCCCCTACGCTAGTCATGCCCTCGGTGGTTTCTCTCGATGAGCCAATACCGAGGTTCGCATTGAACTGAGCAGCAAACACATCTTTGGCTGCACCGCCCTGATCTGGAGTAAACGAATCGGTGGCAGGGTTATAACGGGCGATTGCTTGCGTAATGCCAAATGTGCTGCCCAGAAGACCCTCTTGACCCTGCGAGTTTTGCGAGGTTCTGAGAGCCTTGCCGAGATTTGCAGAGTCGGTGCTATCGAAATCTCTTGCAACCCGCAACGCATCCTCTGGTAACAACCTTTCAGCAGAGTTTCGATAGACGTTGACAGCCTCGAGAACTTCGGCTGGCGTGTAGTCAAGAGACAGGATATTTGCTTGATTGAAGCCAAGCACACCGCCAAAAGCATCATCCAATGATTTCGCAGCGTTGCTTACATAACTTCCAGTAAGCGCATTGGGGTTGTCTGCAATCCTGTTGCGAGCATCATTAACAAATTCGTTGACTAGATTCTTATGTTCTTGCGTCAGGTTTGAGTCGCTGACTTGTTGTGCAATCTGATTGATTAAAGCTGGATTGTTGTAAGCCTCACGCAATTGCAGACGAAACTTGTCCATCTGCAAGACTTGCTGGTTTAAGTCATAAGCTGGCCCAGAGGATTTACCGCTTCCGGTTTGCGGAGCATCTAACAGAGATTGAATCTGAAGTAACGGGCGGGATTCAAGCTCCGGCTGAGCTGCCAACTGGAATTGGCCCAGTTCAGTAGCGTCAATGGTTGGGCCAAAGGTTTGATTCCAGTACGCAAGGTCAGCAGCACTTGGATCGCGCCCTAGAAACTGTCTGTAAAGGTCGGTGACCGTTACTGGAGCAGGCGTAGGAGCTGCTACTGATGTAGACGGCGGAGGCGGTGGCGGCGGCGGAGGGATTACAGGAGCCGGGGCAGAACCGATGGCAGTCAGCACCTCTTGTCCCGGTGTCACTCGCTGAACATTTGCAGCGGCTAGTTCTTGTTCGTAAGCGGCCTGTTGTTGGCGTGAAATCTCAGGTGCGGCAGCAATACGGAATTGTTCTACCTCAGCCGGTTCTACCGTAGGGCCAAAAATGCTATTCCAGTAGGCAAGACCTCCAACGTCAGGAGTGCGCCCGAGTAGACCGGCATACAAATCTTCAACGGTAATAGCCATATCAGCCCCTCAGTTGCATTAGAACGCGATTGAGCGTCATAGCCGCCTCGCTTTCCTTGTCCATACGATCTTGTGCAGCCTCCAGCTCTGCAATCACTTGCTGGCGCTCCGAGAGAGCCATCTCACGCTGTGCTACTGCGTTATCAGACAGAATCTTGGCCTGCTCTAGTTGCAGCTTGATGGTGTTCTTTTCGCGCTCAATCTCAAGCTTGGCTTGCTGAATTGCAATGTCAGCAATTGCCTGCTCGCGCTCGGCCTGCAACTTAGCCGTCTCCACTTGGATGTCAGCCTGCAAGCGCGCCGCATCTGACTGTGCCTTCAACTGAGCCTTCTGCTGCTCAACCTGGGCGAGCAAGACAGCAGGATCAGGCTGCTGCTGTTGTTGCTGCGGTTGCGACAACTGTGCGTCTACCTCGGGCGGGATAGGCTTGAAGAATGTGTCCGTATCCTTGAAACCAGCGGCCTCGATCATCCGCGCCAAGGTCTCACGATATTGCCCGACAGACACCAGCGGGTTAGCAGGGCCATATCCTTGAAGGATGGTTTCCTGCTTCTGCATGATCATTTGCAGCATCGCCAGTTGTTCCTGACGGTTGCCAGTGCCTAGTCCGACATTGATGGTTACGTCATACTGATTCGACCAAGCACGCGGGTCAAACTGGATGTATTGGCCCTTCAGACGAAGCACACGAGGTTTATCTTGATACTTGGATACCAAGTGCAGGATGCCCTTCATGAGGCTCTTCAGGCCGGTCTCAGCGAAGATGCGGGCCACCAGCTCAAGCTTCCCGGCAGCGGCAGTCATCATTGCGGACACAGCAGCAGCGGTGACGTTGTTCAGTACGTCAGGATTCAATCCCTGCTGAGCGTCAGACACACCCGTTCGCTTGGCCTGAATGTTGTCCAGATACTCCATCATTGGGAATGTCTGGCCTGCGACAGATTGCACCGAGAGTTGATTCACGGCCTGCGGATTCTTGACTCTAACTACGCCGCCAGGAGTGCTGGTCAGTAGATCGTCCAGATTGACTTGCCCTTCAACTGCGGTCACTCGAGCGTTGTTCGTCAGATACAGATTGTCGAGCATCTGGCGGGTCAGGGTGGACTTGATAAGCTGCAAGTCCATCGTGCGGTCAGCCAGCGATTGACCATAGAACTTGTGCGGCACGGGAATCGGGCAGATTGAGTGGAACGGGACATAGTCGCATTCCTCGTTCTCCAGAATCTCTTGACCGGCATATAGCACCCGGCGCATCTCGGCGATACCGTCTTCGTCGTAGTCGGTCTTGACGTAGCACTCAAAGACTTCGACTTCTTCCATCATCGGATCGAGAGAGTCTTCGTTGTCCGGCTGCTCAGACTGGTCGAATCGCGCCAGCCTCTCCGGGCTAAAGACAAGTCTGTCACCAGATGGAATCGTCTCCACCAGAGACTTCTTAAAGCCCATCGCAATCAATTCGCTGCGGGTCACCATCCGGCGGTGGGCGCAGAACGGGCTGTCGGCAATCGTGCGCGCGTTCTTGGAGATCAAAAACTCCTCGGGCGGTACGTTCTCAATGACCACGTTGCCCTTGCCTTCCTTGCGCTGCACCTTGACGTTGTGCGAGCGCATCACGCCCATCTCGTCCTGCGTCTCGATGATTTCGTGGCCCACGATCTCAAGCTGGTCATCCTCGAGCAGCAGCACCAGCTCATCGTCGGTGAGATTCTTGTACTTCTCTTTAGTGACTTTGGTCTCGTCATTCCACCATGCCTTGACGATGCCGGTCTTCTGGAGCAAGGCATCCTTGAACCAGTTGTGCAGAATCAGGAAACCCTCGTTGTCCCGATAGAAAACCCAGTTGCAATAATCGGTGGCTTGCCTAGCAAACGGCTCGTCTCCAGGACTGACAGGCTCAAAGCGCACTACATCGTCAGCAGAGGTAAACACACGTATGAGCTGCGGCAAAGCACCATCAATCGCCTCTGCGACCTCGCCCGTAACAATCTGCGAGCGGCCCTCGATTTCATTTCCGTAGGGATCGCGTAAGTAATACTGGAGAGCTTTTCTGCGCTCCTCGACAGTCTCGGTCTCCAGATAGCCGATTGCATTATCAATCTCGTTATCCAGAATCGCTTTGAGTTTTTCCATCAGACCACCCACTTAGAGTTGATTTTGAGCGGCTTGCCCCAATCGCCACCAGATTCGTCTAGCCCGACTGCCAAGTACCGAAATGCGTCAGCAGCGTGAGACGACCAATCGTGCAGAGGTTTGTCGTAAAAGACAGCTCGCCTCTCGTCGTAGTCCCGCCGGTAGTTCCTGAGAGCGTCCAGACCTTGCTTTGTATCCTTGTCGAACCAGCAGCGAGGCAGGAGTTGCCGCACAGATTGAATCCCATCGGCTACGGACAATCGCGGACAGACTGTTATCTCCAGACCAGCCTCTTGCAGCACTTCCTTGCGAGACTTGCCGGTTCCTAGCTCTCTCACTTCTACGTCATGCGGCAGAATCTGCATTGCGTGATGATAATTGTTCTCTTGCAGCCAACCGAAATAATAATCGAGGCCGACACCGTGGTTCTCTAGAAAGTCGACTAGGCGCACCTCCTTGCCGACCACCTGGGCAACCCAGATCGCTGTGCTATCACTCATGCCCAAGTCCCAAGCGCAGACTGTCTTGGCGAGCGGCTCAAACTCGATGCCGGTGATGCGCCCCTTCTCCTCGAGTTGGTTTATCAGCTCACCGTAGAACGATCCTGTGACCGGTGCTTGGAACGAGCACTCGAACTCCTGAGCGTATCTGTCGTCGCCCATTTCCTTCTTAGCGGACTCCAGCTCGGCAGCATCAAGAATCCCTGTCTGACTAGCTTTGAACTCCAGAAGCGCCCAGTCATCCGATGAGGCGGCACGGTCTCTAAAGTCTGCAAAATGATTCCGGCCCTTTGGAGTGCCTAGAAAGAGTGCGAATCCCTTTCTATCGGCGAGAGCAGGGCGGATGATCTCGTTCCAGATTTTCGGGTCTTGGTCAGCGATTTCGTCAATAACAACGCCATCGAAGTATTGCCCTCTCAAGGAGTCTGGCGAATCGGAGCCATATAGTTGAATGCGCCTGCCAAAGAATTCAGACTTAAGTTCTGAGATATTCAGTTTGGCATCTAGCGGTCTTGTGAATCGCTCCAGGTAGTCCCAAGCAATCCGCTTGGCCTGCCCATAGGTCGGTGCTATGTAAGCGTATCTAGGAGCCTCTAAATTGCTCTTAAGCGCACTATGGACTAGCTGGTTGATGGCGGCGACCGTCTTGCCCATGCGCCTGTGAGCCACCACCACTACGAAGCGGTTGCCAGCGACTGCCTTGTGTATCTGTCTCTGCGCGTCTCGAGGCCGATAGCCGGTGTCAATCACCTTCTCAGTCATCGACTCCACTCACCACCTTGATAGATAGAGGCCCGCCACCTTCACCAGTTATCTCATAAGCTGAAGTCTCTTTCCAGCGCGCGCGGGACTTGAGCCAAAAAATCATAGCCGCAGTATTGCCAGCTTTCGCTTGGTTATAGAGAGTCTGAGCAATAGCAGCGTTCGCCTGAATACGCCCCTCATCCAATTCCTTCTTGTAATACTTAACAAGAGTATCGTCAGAGATGTCGAGCAGAGAAGCAATGTCCTCATAACGCGTACCTACGGCAGCAAGGGTCTTGACCTTGTCGCGCAGAACATCTGTCGGCTCATAAGATGGCCTTCCCGCAGACTTATTCATTTTTTAGCTCCGATAAATCTTCAAGTTTGGCTTTCTTACCGGTGAAATCTTCCCATCGCTTAACGATTACATCGCAGTATTTTGGGTCTAGCTCCATCAAACGGGCGATGCGACCTGTTTTTTCACAGGCTATAAGGGTTGAACCCGATCCCCCAAAAGGCTCAAAAACAATGGTTCCTGCATTAGAGGAGTTAAGCACTGCTCTCTCTATCAGTTCCACTGGCTTAGTGGTTGGGTGTAGTTCTGATCTTTTGGGACGTTTACATTCCCATACATCTGACTGTTTCCTATCTTGTACCGAACATATACGTGGGCCATCGTCTTTCCATCCGTACCAAATAGGTTCGTATTGAGTATGGTAATCCTTCCTAGATAGCACAAGGGTGTCTTTAGCCCAAATAATGGTGCTAGACCAATGAAACCCCCCATCCCTCAATGCTTTATCAATAGCAGGCCATTCTGAGGCTCCCATGACGCAGTAAATGGGGCATCCTTTCATAGTAAAGGCAATAATATTACTTATAAAGCCTGATAAAAATTCTTCCCACTCTTTGGTGGTTTCAAAGTTATCATTCATAATGGTGCGCTGCTTATATCCTTGAGCGTTATTTGCAAGATTTGTACCATAGGCAACGTTCCAAGGAGGATCTGTTACAATTAGGGAGGCCTTATCCCCATTCATCATCTTTTCCACCGCATCAATGCTCGTAGAGTCACCGCACATCAGCCTGTGCCGCCCTAGCTGGTAGATGTCCCCGAGCTTGGTCTTAGGCTCCTCCGGGGTCTCTGGCACTAAGTCCTCATCCGTTAGGCCGTCTGTTAATTCTGCGCCTAACACCTCGTCTATCTCGCCGAGGTTGAAACCCAGCGCCTCTAGGTCGACGCCATCGAGTTTCAGCTCCTCAAACTCAACCTTTAGCAAGTCTTTGTCCCAGTCGCTGTTCATAGCGATCCGGTTGTCCGCGAGGATGTATGCCTTGCGCTGAGTTTCGGTCAAATGCTCTAGCCGAACCACAGGAACCTTGTCCATGCCAAGCTTCCTCGCAGCCAACACGCGACCATGACCAGCAATGATGCTGTTATCTAGGGACACCAAGACTGGATTGTTGAATCCAAACTCTTTAATCGAGCCTGCTATCTGAGCGACTTGAGCATCGTCGTGCGTTCTCGCATTCCTTGCGTAAGGGATAAGACTTTCAATCTCAAGCCACTCAATCTTTGATGCGCCCTTCATAAGGCTCCTTATTGTCAAACTATAAGAAAGTCTGATAGCACACAGTCAAAAAGTATGGGACGATTCACTCATGGACACAGCGCATAGTGTGCTGTGCCAAACCGGAGACTGAAATGACTACATGGCAATGTGCAATCGAAGACGCACACTATTTCCTTGCAAAGGGCTATGACCCTATCACCGCTGCCATGCGTGCGGCAGAGTATTGGGCCTCGCCTCCGTTCATTGGGCAATGGATGCGCGGTATCTATGACGAAATCAAGGTGAAAGCATGATTGCCTACTGCGACTACATCGCGCATTTGATTGGGCAGATTCGACACTTTGATACGCAAGGTATTGCCGCCGACATTGGCAATCCAAAGTACGACTTGGATGCCGATGGTGCGCTTGCCAGCACTCGCAAGACCATCCTTGTCACCGATCTCAACGGCAAGATGTACCAAATCACGGTGGAGGAAGTATGAAGTGGTCAGAGAAGCATCCAATCCTGTTTGAGTTCCTTGGGTTCTTGGGCGTGTGCCTCCTGATTGCCTTTGCTGCACTCAGTTGGATTTTGGCCCCATCATTGAACAGTTAATATCCCCATCGTCGTC
>OGWG01000040.1_pt1 | contig 19978 bp, 24 predicted proteins | sample 1575911 | NCBI WGS metagenome assembly OGWG01 (sample SAMN07581534, study PRJEB24739) | freshwater metagenome
GTTGTACCTTGGACGTTGCATCCAGGTATTGTTGATATTCATTGGTACTAGCGCAGCCAGTTAACACAATAAACACGGGTAACAATAGATATTTTTTCATTTTATTTTATTATAGATTTTCTTTTGCCTTTGATCTGCCTCCCATTTTTCACTCACCGCTAATTCAGCCAAGGCTTGCTTTAAAACGAGCTTTTTACTCTCTGTTGTAATTGCTAAAACTACATTTGAAACTCCGCCAGTAAGAACTTCAACCTCAGCAGATTCTTGGCGCGAGATTATATTTTTATTTTTATTTTCCATTACCCATTCTAATTCTTCATATGAAGCCCCGATCTGATCTTCGTCAGATCTATTATCTTCCCATAATCCATCTGTAGGTTTTGCTTGTAATATTTCTTCTAAAATATTTAAATTTTTAGCAATTTGTCGTACTTGAGTTTTAGTTAAGTCTCCTATGGGAGAAATATCTACTCCACCATCTCCATATTTAGTATAAAATCCAACACCAAAATCTTCGACTTTATTTCCAGTACCAACAACTATACCATTTACGGATCCAGCTATCTGATATAGACATATCATTCTTAATCTAGATTTAGAATTTGCAAAGGATATATCCGCGTTAAAATCATTAAAATTCTTTTTAAACTCATTAAAAGAATTTGTTAGATTTTTTTCTACAAAAATAGTATTTTTAAAATTATCATTTAGCCATTTTCCATGATTTCTAGCTCTTGCAAGTTGATTTGGTTCTTGGCTTATGGGCATGCTTACTATATAAGTTTTTAAACCAGTCATAGCGCATAAAGTGCTAACCAATGCGCTGTCTATACCACCGCTAATACCTATAACTAAGGAATTTATTTTATTTTTATTGCAATATTTTTTGATCCAATTTACTATACCTTTTATAATTATTTTATTATTCATATTAAAATGCCTTTAAGCTGCTCCAAAACTTCTTGCCTAGAGTCTTTTATAATAATATTATAACCTAATTCTTTTAATCTTTTGGCAAATTTAAATTGTTGCGATTCTGTTAAAATAGTAGACTCCTTTTTATAGGTTACAAAATCAAAAAATATTGGTTTATTTTTATCTTTATTATTTTTTAAAAATTCTTCTATTTGATATTCTAAATGCAAATTATTTGACTGATCACTCGCTTCACTTATTACAGCTTTTATATTTTTATATCCAGCAAAAACTGATAAAGCGATATTATCTCTAGGAAAACATGGCCCGCCGAACCCATATCCATATTTTAAACATTTCTTCCCCACTCTTGTATCATCTCCAATGGCAGAAAGTATTTTATCAGGATTACAATTACTTCTAATGGCTATATCTCCAATCATATTCGCATAAGCTATTTTAGTAGTAAGAAAACAATTTAATGCAATTTTACATATTTCTGCTTCTGTTCTAGACATTCTATGTATTTTAGGATTATTAATGGTATGTTTAATGTATATTTCTTCAATAATATCACCAGACTTTTTTGATCCTTCTCCTATTAAAACCATATCTGGAGACGCTTGATCTTTGAGTATAGTTCCTTGCGCTATAAATTCTGGATTATAACTTACAATATAATTATAATTTTTTAATTTTTCTTGAACAGAATCGCAATATTCAGGCATAGTTGTTGAAGAAATAATTAAATCTTTAATTTCTTTTTGGGGACCAAGTTTAATTATTTCTTTTACTAATTCATCTATTTGAGAATGATCATAACTTCCATCTGCAAGAGATGGGGTTGAAACAATAACAAAAATAATATTAGAATAATTCAAAACTTCGTTTAAATTAGTTGTGGCATTAAAATTTTTACTTTCTTTTAAATAAACTTCTACATTTTCTTCTGAAGATTTTAAAGATTTATTATTTATTTCATCTATATACTTTTGATTAATATCTAATCCAAGAATTTTATATCCAGCTTTTTCAAGAATAAGAGCAAAACATAAGCCTAGTTTACCAATGCCGATTATAGATATATTATTCATATATTTTTTAATTTAGCAGTTATAAGCATATGCCAACCTAATTTTTTTTCTAAAATATTAAACATATCGGCTGACATATTTTCAAACCATGGCTCTTTCTTATAAATATTATTTTTATATTCATTTATTTTATAGGGAAAGATGTGTGTCTGTTCAATTTCCAAAATATTAAATTGCTCTAAGAGTTTCCTCGCTTCATTTTCTGAATATGTTAAAGCTATTGGGCATCCAAATTGAGCTTCTGGCTGGTCTGATCCCGCTTCAATCATATAATTTTTCCATGAATTTTTTGCATAAATCATTATTTTCAAAACGCTTTTCTCATGCATATATTTTTGAATTTGATTAATAATTTTAATTGGATTTGGGCTATGATGGATAACTCCAAAAGAATAGATAAGATCATATTTTTTAATAGGAAGAAACGAAGACAATTGTTCTGCATCTCCCAAAAAAAATTCACCTTCTTGTTGATATACTTTAAACCTCCTTTTAGTTAATTCAAGGCTTGATTCCGAAAGTTCTACGCCAGTATATTTTGCTCCATTTTTTGCAAAATTTATTGCAGCAGTACCTATCCCGCATCCTATTTCTAAAACGTTTTTATTTTTATAATTTTTAAAATTAGAAAATTTTAATATATGTGGTTCAACAAATAATTTTTTGGCTTCAACCTCATCAAAGTATTCTTTTGACCCAATTGGCTTTAATGAATGCCTTATATTGCATGGTCTTTTATCCCAAAAATTTTTTACATCTTTGATATCCATTATTTTATAATATATAAATTAACCAATAAATCAATTATATTTTAATCCAATTGTCTAAGTATAGATTATCTGTATTTTTATTTTTTTCCGTATTGAAAAAATAGTCTTTTGGAACTATTATCATCTTTGTGGATTCTGCTAAATATCCTACCCATAAACTATACGTGCTTAAAGGAGATAATATATTATCGTCGCACATTCTCATTAATTGAAAATCAATTAAAGTGTCATTTCCTTCTGAAAATATGAAATTAGCATTTATATTTTTTAATAAAAATTTACAAATTTCTATATCATTTTTTTCTTGACCTAGTTGGCAACGGGATCCTCCAGTAAAAATAAAAAAATCATTTTTTGAACCTATAGAGTTTATGGCTTTTTCTAAATACGTTGTTAAATTTTCTATAAATTTTGTATTTGAATAATATAAAGAATTATCTCTAATTATATCTCCTAATCTAATATGTACGCTTATAATTTTATTGTTATTTCTATATTTTTGTATTTCTTTAAATTCCTCTTTAGCTTTATCTATATATGACTGTTTTAATGTAAAAATTTCTTTTAATTTATATAAAATATCCTCAAAATAAAATCTATGTTGAAAAAATCCATTTATATTTGTATTGTCTGGTAAAGAAAAAAAAGAATAATCTGTTTTTGGGCTTTCTTCATAAAAATTTTTAATATATTGCATCTCTGATGGATGCATCTGTTCTTCTATTAAGTTAAATTCTGGTAATAAAAATTTTTGGCCGTGCCATGAAGTTGACTCGTTAGATAGGATTTTTAATTTGTAATTATTTTTTATAGCTAAACTTTTTAAAGCAGCATATTGAAAAAATTGATTACCTAGTCTTCCATATGTTCCTAATTTATAGAACGTAATCATGAAAAATAATTATATTTTTTTACAATTTTTAAAAATTGTAAATTCCGTAAGATCTCTGTATCCATTTATCTCTTCTTGATCTTCTTTATGTTCTGGATAGTTTTGCATTAATTCCAATCCTCTTGCGGCTAGTAGTGGAAACATATACATGTTCCACCCGCAAAAATCTATATCATCTTCTTTATAAAATTTTTCTGATCTTCCTTCATATCTAGCTTTTTTAAACCATTTTACTGCTTCTTCATTATCTGTAAGGATCATTCCCCCCTTACCTATTGAGAGAGGTTTTTTTATATGAAAAGAGAGACACATAAATTGGCCATTTCTATACATGTTAGAAGTAAGTCTTTTGGCGCTATCCCAGATTGGATATGGTTTTAATTGATACAATCCTTTCCAATGATTTGTAGAGCCAGTTGTATCAAAGGTGACTTCTCCACCAGAATGCATAATTGACATAGGTACAGATAGATATGTTTTGCTTGGTATTATAACTTCTTTAACATTTAAATATTTGCAACAAAGAAATAAAGCGTTCGTACAACTATCTACAGATACAGCGTATGGAGCGCCAGTATAATGAGCTATTTCTTCCTCAAACATCTGAACTACTTTGAATGGATTATGTTTTGATAAATTAGAGGGCATATTATTTTTCGTATATAAAATATTTCTTTTTAAATCCACATGATTCAAATAGCTTAACACTTAAATCATTATTTATTTTTATTTTTGCAAACAAATTTTTTTTGTTTTTTATAAAATTATTTATCATAAATTTAGCAATCCCTTTATTTTTATATTTATCGTCTGTGCAGACTCTAATATCTCCATCTATGCTTCCAACGAATCCTACGGGGATTTGATTATTCATTAAACATATTTTATATGATTTATGATATTTTTCCATATATTTTTTTTGAGCTTGTTTGGTTATTTTAGATTTATTAATAAATCCTTCTAGATTTTTTGGATCATTTCTAAGCTGTCTTACAAATTCCCAATATTCTTTTGAACAATTCACTAAAGATAAAATTGTTTTTACCATATGCATTCCTTCTGTATATCTGGATGATTTTGATTAAAATTGTAACTCAAATATCCTCTATTACAAGATAAACCTAATAGATGATTAAGTGTCGTACCAATGTTTAAATATGTATTATTTTTATTAGTTTGATGTAATTTATGTATTATTAATTGAGACAAGCTAGAAGCGCTAAATAAAAATAAAGCATTATTTATATTATTATTTTTAACATATTCTGGAATATCTTTTATTAAATTATAATTAGATATTATACAATTATTGCCAACTTCAAAAAATTTACTTATTTTAAATGGTAATTTATCTAGTTTTGAATTTTCGTTTGCTACTAGTATTACTCTTTCATATGTAGAAAATATTGGTACAATATTATTTAAAAAATAAGGATAATTTGAATTTACAAAAATATTTGACCATGTTAAATTTTTATCTTTTTCAGATAAATTAATAAAATACTCAAAATTTTCATATCCTACACAACATCTACAAGATACTCCTTTATAATAAGTTGAGTCTTTAAATTTAAATGCTTCTATTAAATCTTCTTTTATATAAGAATGCTCTACGCTATCTATATACTTATGATCTTCCCTGCTCCAATTGTTAGGATAAAACTGATCTCCTGCGAGAGACCCATTTTCATTTAAAGCTAAGGTTTTACCCTGCATTATAAACATTTCTCCATCAGAAAATCTTAAAAAAGAAAATGGGGTTTTATTTTTTAATTTTTTTTCAAAAAATTTAATATCCTCTTTAAACGATTCCATTAAAGATTATCGGCTTCTTTTAATAAAATATCTAATATTTTATATGAAGCTTTTCCATCTCCAAACGGGCATGGCGCTTTAATTTCAAAATTTAAATTTATTTGATTAAAAATATCTTTCAATTTTTCGGGTGATTCGCATAAAAAGCTATGTTTATTTAAACTTTCTTGTCTTTCTGTTATTTTTCTGCATACTATTACTTTTTTATTTAAAAAAGAACACTCTTCTTGTATGCCTCCGCTATCTGAAATTGCAAATTTTATATTTGCTAAAAGCTTAAGTAATTCTGAATATTCTAGTGGATTTACAATTGTTATATTTTTTAATAAATATTTATATTTCTGTACATTTGGATTTGGATGCAGTGGTAGAATAAATTCTAAATCTTTATTTTCACATGCAATTTCTGAAAGTATATTAAAATACTTTTCTATAATTTTATGGTTTTCTCTTCTATGTAAAGTTATTAATATTTTGTTTGTATATTCTGTTTTTATATCTAATAGATTATCTAATACAGTATTTCCTACTACATAATTTTTTCCACTAACCTTTTCCTCTATTAGGTTTTGTTTATTATTTTCTGTTGGACATAAATTTATATCTGAAATTCTTGATATCATTTGTCTATATGCTTCTTCTGGATATGGGTTTAATAAATCATAAGTTCTTAATCCAGCTTCTAAATGAATAATTTTTATATTATTATTAAAAGCATTTAAAGCTAAACAATAGGCTGTCGCGGTATCTCCTTGGACTAATGTATGAGTAATATCTTTCGGCAAAATAAAATTTTTATGTATCGAATATAAAATATTATTAAGTCTATTATCTGTTGGGTCTTCTATATTTAATTCATAATCATAATTTTCAAAACCCATTATATCTGTATGTTGCTTTACAAAAAGAGTTTTATAATCTATTTTATTATGTAAAACTTTTAATAATGGCTTTATTTTGATATATTCTGGTCTTGTGCCATAACATATTAATAACTTCATAGTGAAATTAATTTAAAGCCCTTATTATGATAATGTTTTAAACTTTCTCCAAAATGAGATCCGTGATAGTTAACGGATATAGCGTTTTCATCTACTCCATATTTATAAGAATCCTCTGGAGTACTTCCCCATAATTCTTTATTATTTACAGGATGAGCTGGAACAATTGTTTCTGCTCCAAGATATTTTTGAATCGAATAAGAAAAATGCATGTCTTCTCCACAAATTGAAGATTTTTTTGCTTCTGTTTCTTTAAAAAATGTTGAAAGAAAATATTTAGGAAAAAACCATGAATGACCAACTATATCAACTTTTACAGGATTTTCATTAGGATTTGGCCAGCCAAATCTTTGATATTTTTGATAATCTAAATCATGAAAAATAACTCCGACAGTTCCATATAATGCGTGTTTATGTTTGGACTCATTTAAGCAATTTTCCAACCATCTTGATCCAGGTATTGTATCATCATCAAAAATACATACATAATCACTCTCAGCATTTAAGGCATATGCAAATCTAGCCCACACACCATGATTATAATTAGATATTGCTGTTTTACATGAATTTAAAATATTAAAATTAAAATTATTAACTTGGTCTGATCCATTCACCCAAATAAGAATTTCTTTTGGTTTAATTGATTGATTTTTTATTGCATTTAATTGCTTTTCTAAAACGTGTGGTCGTTTATAGCAATTTAAAATAACTGATACTTCGTTTTTTAATTCCATACTTTTTCCCAAAATATTTCTGAGGCATTTTGACAATTATTTATTAAAACATCTTTGCCTAACCTTTCCATTTCGTTCAAACATCCTATATTTTTAGCAGAAAATGACATAATTTTTGTCCCACAGAAAGCCGCCTCGCAAATAGATCTGCAAAATGGTTCTGGTAAGACTGGACTATAAAAAATTGTTTCGTATTTATTATATAAATCTGGCATTTTCTCGTATTCAACTGGCCCTAAAAATTTAACGTTTGGTGCATTTTGAGCTAGAAATGTATACATATTAGAACCCCATCCAGCAACAACGAATTCTATTTCAGGTTTAGAAAAAACATATTCAAAAAACATGTTTGTTCCTTTCATTTCGTGCATAAACCCAACATATAAAATTTTATCTTCTCTATTTTCTTTTTTATCAAAAAATATACTTGTATCTATTGGATCTGCGACAATTTCTATATTTCTAAATATATCACCATAATTAACTTTAAATAACTGATAATGAAAATCTGTAAGAAAAAAAGTTTTCTTACATGATTGAAAAAGTTTAATTCTTTGATTTTGTTCTAAATATCTATTTAAATCATGCTCTAATCTTACATGGAATTTATGTTGAGAAATTTGATCTATAATATTTGGATGAACTTGACATATAGCTTCTAAATTTGAAGAAACTATTACATCGTATTCATTTAAATCGCATATTTTAAAATTAAAATTAAAATTTGCTTCAAAGATAGATAGGCCTAATTCCTTACCTTTTTTAATAATTAAATCATTGCTTCTTTGTGCGCCGCCTATCGTATGAGTCAAATTAAAATCAGAAATCCATAATATTTTATTATTTTTCATATAGATAATATCTAGAATAGATAAATATTTCTATATTTTATAAATATAAAATACCCCCGAAAGATAAAACTTTCAGGGGTATATATGGCAAAAATAAACTTTACCAGTTTATAAATTTAATAAGAAAAGAATTAAGGATAAATTTAAGTTATTTTGCTTAATGCTTGGACACAAACAAATAACTCAAGCCAGCTCTTGCGAGACAGCCGACGGTTTGCCGCCAAAATCAGCGCCGTGTTCTTCTCCTTCTTTTTTAGATTTCACATTTTCAGATTTTCTCACCCTGTTTACTTCTCCTTTGATGTTACGTCTTTTTGCCATAATCATATATTATAATATTTTGATTAGCCACCTTTTATATTAATTTAGTGAGAATTAATATATAGACCGCGTCAAAAATCATAATCATTATCGAATTGTCTTGCGACTCATCTATAATTTCATGATAATTTATATTACACCGCTTAAGTAAGGTTGTATTCTTTTTTTGTGGATTCTGGGATAGCCGCGACAAATTCTGGACCTTTGCTTTTTGCTTTATTGTATAACTTTTTAATAAAGCTATCATAAGACATATCTCTTTTCATACGTCCAAAATTATTAATTGCGTCTTTTACATCTTGAGGGCTAACTATTGGGAAAGACCGATCCTCTGGAAAAAGAAAATCAGTATCTTTTAAATCACTTCTTTTTTTATTTTTATAAGTTTTCTGGTAAGCTTCTGTATTAGTTATGTCTAGTTCAAGAGTTTTTTGTTTATTATTTATAATTTCTTCTTGATTTAAAAAACCTTGATTATTAATATCTAATTCGATTTCTGCTTTACTTTTCTTTTTAGGGTTCTTAAAAGTATTAAGGCAAATCGCAACTTTTTGTTTCTGTGAATATCTTTCGTCTTTCATGAATTCCATGCAACGCCCCATATAATCATTTTGTTTTTCGTTCTCTTTTTTTTGAGGGATTGGCATATAATAATATTACACATTATTTAATATTTTTGTTTGACAAAATATATTATATCGCATAGTATAATATACTACATATCGCCCCATTAGCGAAAAAGGTTGACCATACTCCGAAAAATGGTGAGTTTAGTTAGTTCAAACGTCGGGCAACGCTATCAAAGCTTGCGACCCGAGAAACCCTAGAAATAGGGGAGTGTAGGTGTAAGGGCTAACGCGCGATGGATGATCCTACCGACATCCGATAAGTGTTAGGGGCCGAAAGGCTATAGACTCAATTGGGAAGTAGAACTAACATGCTCAGACGCCCTGCAAAAACAGGGAAAGCTTTGCTTTGACAGAGCTCATTGGGAAGTAATAAATTTAATAAGATTTACCTACACCATATATCAGCACATAATACTTATTAACAAAGATTTTAAAAATTTTCTTTTATAAAAAATAAAAAAGCTGTAAACTCTTCTTTAAGCAACTAAAGATATGAGTAACAAAAATGTAATTGTAAAGAAAAGAAACGGGGCCACAGAAAAATTTGATATAGAAAAAATTCATAAGGTAATCAGCTGGTCTATAAAGGATTTATCTAATGTAAGTCTAACAGATATTGAAATAAATGCAAAAATAAATATGCATGATGGAATTACAACAAAGGAAATCCATAATTTATTAATTGAATCTGCTGCGAATCTAATTTCAATTGAAAAGCCAAATTATCAATACGTTGCTGGAAGACTTTTAAATTATCAATTAAGAAAAGACGTTTGGAAGGGCAAACATGCTCCAAGACTATTAGAGTTTATTAATCAAGGTTTAAAAACTAAAATCTATGATTCTATCATATTAGAAAAATACTCAGAAGATGAAATAAATAAAATGGGTGAGTTTATTGATCACGAAAGAGATTATAATTTTACATATGCTGGAATAAAACAATTATGTGATAAATATCTTATAAAAGATCGAGTCGCAGGAAAAATTTATGAAACTCCTCAATTTGCTTATGTTTTGATCGCTGCTTATGCTTTTATAAACTATCCACCAGAAACAAGATTAAATTATGTTCGTAAATTTTACGATGCCATTAGCAAACACAAGATAAACCTTCCAACACCAGTCATGGCTGGAGTAAGAACTCCTAGTAAAAATTATGCTAGTTGCTGCTTGATTGGCGTTGATGATAGTAGAGAAAGTATTACAGCAAGTGCAACTGCCGTAAGTATGGCTACAGCTAGTAGGTGCGGTATAGGTATAGATGTATCAAAAATAAGAGCTATTGGATCGCCTATTAAAAATGGAGAAGTAGTTCATACTGGATTAATTCCATTTCTAAAAATTTACGAAAGTAGCGTTAAAGCATGGCAACAAAATGGTCTTCGTGGTGGAAGCGCTACTTGTAATATTCAATGGTGGCATTATGAAATTGAAGATATTGTAGTATTGAAGAATAATGCTGGAACAGATGATAATCGTGTTCGTAAATTAGACTATACAGTTGGTATGAGTAAATTATTCTATGATAGAGTATTAAAAGATGAGGAGATTACTTTATTTAATACTGCTGAAGTTCCAGAACTATATGAAGCTTGGGGCACTAAAGATTTTGATAAAGTTTACAAAGAATGCGAAACTAAAAAGCTAAAGATTAAAAAGAAAGTATCTGCTCGTAAGTTGTTTTCTTTAATAATCAAAGAAAGAGTTGAGACTGGTAGAATTTATATTCTTAATGTAGATCATGCTAATAATCATGGAGCTTGGTTAGATAAAGTTACAATGAGTAATCTCTGTACAGAAGTTATTCATCCTACAATTCCATTAAATGATTATTACGATAAAAATGGTGAAATTGGTATGTGTATTCTTTCGGCAGTAAATATGCTAGAAGTTAAAAACTGGCAAGATCTTGAAAAGACTTGCGATCTTATCGTAAGATTTCTTGATGAAGTCATTGATATTCAAGATTACTTTAATATTGCTGCTGAAAATTTTGCAAAAAAACGTCGTAGTCTTGGAATAGGCATAACTAATTTAGCTGCTTATCTTGCTAAAAATGAATTAAAATATACATCAGATAAGAGTCTTCCAGTTCTTGACGAATGGATGGAGCATTTTCAATATTATCTTTTGAAGGCGAGCTTAGAGCTTGCTAAAGAAAAAGGCAAGTGCGAAAAATTTGACAGAACAAAATACTCTAAGGGAATTCTTCCTATTGATACTTATAAAGATAAAGTAGATGAATTTTGTAAAAGAAAACTATCTCTTGATTGGGAAAAACTAAGAAAAGATATTAAGGAATTTGGTTTAAGGCATTCTACATTATCATCTTGTATGCCATGTGAGAGTAGTTCAGTAATTCAATCATCTACAAATGGAGTGGAACCAATTCGCAGTTTGATTACTTATAAGATGAGTAAGATGGGTAAATTACCAGTATTAGTTCCTGGAGTTGGAAAATATGATGACAACTATGAATTAGCTTATAACTTCAAAGACAATTCTGGTCTATTAAAAATTAATGCAGTTATTCAAAAATATATTGACATGGCAATATCAACTAATGTATACTATAATTATTCTCATTATGAAAATAATGTTTTACCAGATGCCAAAGTAATGAAAGAAATAATGTATGCTTATTCTTTAGGTTTGATTAGTCTTTATTATAATAATACAGATGATGGAGATAAAGAGCAACTAATGAATCAAAAAGAAGATCGTGATTGTTCATCTGGAGCGTGTAAATTATAATCTATGAAAAGTGTTTTAAATTTAAAAAATGTAGATCATACAAAACAACCATTATTTTTTGGAGAAAATCTTAACCTTCAGAGATATGATCGTTTTAAATATCCTATCTTTTTTGAGCTTTTCAAGAAACAAGAAGAATTCTTTTGGTGGCCTCACGAAATAGCTTTAAATAAAGATCGTAGCGATTACAAAGATTTAGCTGGACAGGAGAGATTTGTATTTGATACTAATCTAAAATTTCAAACTCTTGGAGATAGTATGCTGTCTAGAAGTATACATTCCTTAAAGGATTATGTAAGTAATCCAGAACTTGAAATATGCATGAATACTTGGCAAAGGTTTGAAGGTATTCATAGTTACTCTTACTCTTATTTACTTAATAATGTTCATCCAGATGCTAGTAAATTCTTTGATAGTATCATGGAAGATAAAGAAATAGTATCTCGCGCCGAACTTATTAGAAATAATTTTGATAAAATACTTGGAGATGATGATAAGAAAGATCTAAAACAAAAGATATTTGATTGTATCCTTTCTGTTAATGTCATGGAAGGACTTGTATTTTATGTTTCATTTGCTTGCTCTTTCTATTTTGGATATCGTGGTAAAATGGAAGGTAATGCTAAGATCATTAAGTTTATTCAAAGAGATGAAGCTTTACATTTTGCCACAACCCAAAACCTACTTAAAATTCTTAAAGAGGAAGATAAAGAAGGCTTTACTTCTATCGTAAAGAAAAGTGAAGATAAAGTATATGCGTTTTATGAACAAGCTGCTAAAAATGAAATCGATTGGGCTGAATATCTATTTAGCAAAGGATCTCTACTAGGATTAAACGCTGAAGTTTTAGGCGGTTACTCTAAATGGCTTTGCGATGCTCGTTTGCGATCATTAGGATATAAGAAAATTTTTAATCAAAAAGATAACCCTATAGGCGGGTGGATGGATAGTTACCTAGATAGTAGTAAAGTTCAATCTGCACCACAAGAAACAGAATTGCAGTCATATAAAATTGGTGCTAGAGATACAAATTTAAGCGACAAAGATTTAGAGAATATAGATTTATAATAATATAGTACAAAGGTGTATTATATAGTGTGATAGAAAAGAAAAAGAAAAAGAAAGTAAATCAACTTACGATCAAAGAGTGTGAGGCTATCTTAACTAGACTAGCTGGACAAGCAGAATGTAAGTATTATCAGCATGTCTTAAATCACTATAGAAGGCTATTACCTTCTCATGGTATGGCTATCGAATTAGCTAATATTCCAAGTGATAATAACGCAACTTTACCATAATTTATATAAAAAATATAATCTATAAGTGTAAATATATGTGTGAATTTAGATATCACACTATTATTTAATATCGTTTTAGGGGCATTATCCTTCTTAGGTGGATGGTTATTTACTAGAGTATTCTCTATATCTGATCGTCAAGAGAAGCTTATCAAGGATTTAAATGATAAAACATTTAGTGATTTTATATCTTTAAGAAAAGAAGTAGAAATAGAAAGCCGCAAGCATCAACAAGAGATTGCAGATTTAGCTTTAAAAGTAAGTACTACTTATGTCACTAAAGAGTCTTTCGAAGCTTATTTTGATAGAATAGAAGCTAAACTAGATCGTAACTTTGAACTAATACAACAACATTTAATGAATAAAAAATAAAAATTAACTGTAATAGTTAATGTGATACTTTCTGAGAGAGATATAGATTTTTTTGCAAAGAAACTAAGTTTATCACCAGAAAAAACTTTTTTACTTTTACAAGATCCAGATTGTTTACCAGAGATTCTAAATAAGGTATCAGAAGATAATATAAACGGAATCGTAGATATTAGTTTTCCAGTTTTCGCAGAGTTAACAATTATAAAATATAGTAAAGATTTAAATTATCCATTTGAAGAAAAAGAATACATATCTGAAACAGTTGGATCTAAATTCTATAATTTAATAGAATATCCATTGCAGAATAAATATTTTTTTACATTAGAACATAATGAAGAAACAGCTAAATCAGTTTTAGTTTTTTTAGGTTTTTTTTATAAGAGTTTAGAAAAATTAAGAAGATCTTATCCATCTGAAAACATATATTATGGTATAGCAAAAAATGGATTTAAAAATTCAAATAAAGAAGAAATATCTTATCATTTAAAAGACTGGATTAAAGTATTAAGAGTTATACAAAATGAAGTATGGTATTAATTACATGTTTAGTTTAACTAAACAATAACCATTTTCATCTATTTTGCTTAAAAACTTTCCTATAACAATCGTTGCGTCTGTAGCGATTTTTCCACTATCTCCAACATAGGCTGCATCTCCAACATCTGGATTTCCTCCACCACCAGTTCTACTTGTTATATCTATATCTTTTATATATATAATTCCTTTTGTTAAAATTGGTACAACTTGTACATTTGGTAATACGACTCCCATTTCAATTGCTTTTCTTGGATTATTAATTAATTTTTCTCCGTTTTCATCATATTCTGCTACAGTATTTAAAATTATTCCAATCGGTGCAGGAACGTCATTATAATTTACTACTGGAGATACAGTAGCAACAACATCAAATAAATTTGCAACAACATTTGCGTAGGATGCACCAGCACTATTTGATCCTAATTGTAATGGACCAGCATTTGATAATTCTGTTCCAGAACGATCATGCCAAGACCTTACTGGTTTTACTAAAGTTCCTTTTGTAGCTGAAGATGTGCAACTAAAAATATTAATTACATCATGCTCGGAGTAATCTCTAAAAGGTTTTAAGTTTGGCATATATAATATATATACACTTTTTTAAAAAAATGTGTAAAGTTAAGTAGTTCTTTTTAAAACAAAATTGTCCATTTTGGGTGAATTCGGTGGAAATCTCAAGTAGACTATACCGAGCCAAGATAGCTGGGAAAGATAAGCTATAAGGTGTAACGACTAGGTGATTGAGTCCCAACAATAATATTACCCACGAGCGCCCAAACTTGCGAAAGCAAGAAGATATAGTCTGAACTTTATAGTGATATAAAGATATTAAATATAAACAATTTAATGATAACAATTTTGATGGGAATTCAGTCGCGCGTTCACCCAGCTACAAGAGCAGGGTGTGTTGAGTGGATACAAGCTCCTCGGATAAACTATGAGTAATTTTTCTAAAAAAGATATAATTCGTTTAGGTCTTGGTAATATACTAAATATAAATGAAGCCGCTCTATTTGTTGACAACAATAAAATAACTCATAGACATTTAAAAGATACAAAAATAGATATAGTAAATAAAGGCACGCTTAGAAAACCCAAACCAGTTTTAGTAGTTAAAGAACAAATTAACAGCCAAGATAAATATACTACATATTTAATTACAGATATTTTAGATGAACAGAAAAAAGAATATTATTCAGAATATATTTCAACACAACAAGCTTTTGGTCAAATTTCTTATTTTAATTGTGATAAAATATTTTATTCATACAAGCATAATGATTTTTTCATTCCATTTAATCAATCTAGAAAAGAAAACGTGAGGATTGGCACAAATTCTGAATTTCCTTATGTAAGATTATCTTATCCAAGTGGACAAAATTCATCTATAATCACTGGGAAAAGTCAGACGACTGGCGGGTTAGTAAATGTAACTTTTAATAATAATAATAATTTTACTGGTCTAAGGGCTTTAAAAGTTAATTCTCATTATAAAACATGGAAGTCTTCTGATACTAGTGGATATACAAATTTAAATTATAGTGGTTATTATATACCATATCCAAATACGGTACAATCTTATAATTATAATTCTTATAATCTATCAACCAAAATAGCTCCATATTTAAATAATATTTATAATACTGGACAAGATTTAAATGGAATATTAATGATAACAACTGGAAATAATATAACTAGTGGTTCAAAAATTTGTTATATTTCCGAACATGGTTTAAAAACTGGATATGCAAATACTTTCGTTTACATTAGTGGATCATCTAAAAATCCTAATACAAATGTAATAGAGTCTAGAAAAATTTGTACAGGAATTATTGTGCCTTGTTTATTTCTTGGTTCAGAATATTATACTGGGAATGTTATTCCAACTACTGGTATAACATATAATGGTAATATTGCAAGCGGAGAATATTTAAAACCTTCAGTTACGGGAATTACTGGATTTGTTAATAATATGAAGGTAGATTCTGATCAATATTTAAAACAAAATACTCCAATTCAGGATACTTTATATTATAAATTTTACAGCGGTATTTATACAGGATCAAAGACTTTTAATACTGGAACATGGGATGGAATTATACCAAGTGGTACTACTTTTACAATTGAATTAATAACCCCTGAATTTAATAAATATGTAGGTACCAAGGCTCAATTATATTTATTGTATTCTGGTTTTGGTACGAATGACGTTACTGATGCGCTAATTACAAAATATATGACTCAGAATAATATTACATCTGGATATTTTCAAAATTCAAATATTTATGTTGGTGATTATATTGGTTATAAATCTATGGGAAGATCTTATGGAAGAACTTCTCATGAATCTTTAATAAATGCGTTAATTAATTCTAGATATATTACGTTATCTAAGATTAGTAATTTACTTAAAAAGTTTGTTCCTCAATTTGTTAAAGAAAATCGTAAATTACGTAAACTAAGAAAATTTTTAAATAAATAAAGGAAAATATATGAGTTCAAAATGTTGTGATTGCGAGACTGAATGGAAAATGGAATATTATTATATAGATTTTTATTTAAACGCAATTCCTCCAGCAAGATTGAATCCATCTTATGACAGCGTACGAGGAAGTTATCCTGGTTGTACTGTTTTTGATGGGAGTGCTCCTGACTCAGGTAGTTCATCATCTAGAACTATAGCCACATACGTACCATTAAAAAGAGTTCTTCTTTCTGGTCCAAGTTCAAACTGTGATTGTGTTAATAGCAATGGAGGAAGTGGCAAAAAAATTAATTTTGAGTATGTTGATAGCAAAATATTAGGTAGAAGAACAAGAGTTCGAAATTTTAATCTAAGTGTCACTTGTCCTGGAAGCATTCTTTTTCCTGGCTATACTTTATACCAGGTGCCCGTAAACCACCAACAAGATTTTGAATTTGAAGCACAAATATTTAGAGAAACATACGAATATAAAAAGAGTCATAAATGTGGAGCCTCATGCCAAGGAGACCCCACAATAACTCCAGAGCCATTTAATTATGAAGCTGAAACATTAAATGCTTTGACACAAATTGCACTTAATTATAATTTTAATTAGAAAATTTTGGGTGTTTTTTGCCTTTACGTTTCTTTGACCATTCTTTAAAATATTTTTCTTTTACTGGGTCTTTACCATAAAGTTTTTCTCTTTTTTCGGAAAGCTCTCTGCTTTGATCCCAAAGATCACTCACTTTACCTTTTTTATTTTTAGTCTTTTCTGCGAAGTCCTTTTCTGTACTATTAGCATCTAATTTAAAATCAATTGCAATTTGTGGCACTGTAAAAATTCTATTCCATTTTAATCCATTTTCTTGATATTCGTGCTTATCATTAACGCTTTGGATAATTTCTTTTATTTGTAATGTTTCTGGATTTTGATAAATATAAATAGGCATATCAATTCATTAGATTTAAGATTTTATCTGTAGTATTTTTTATTGTAAAAATATCTTGTAATTTTAATCCTTCATTATTTGTTTTATTAATTCTACATCTTTCTATAGCTTTTTCACAACCATCGATAAAGGCTTCTTCATCAAATGTAAAAATATTTCCTTGATTATAGGGGGCGCCTTTATGAAAAAACATATTGTCGTAGGCTTCAATTTTTTTAGATGGCTCAACTAATATAGAATTTTCTTTAGTTGCCCAATCTTTATATGCATGCGCATTTAAAATTACACCATGTTTACCTAACGCTAGAGAATGAAATTCTGGCAAGCCCCATCCTTCTCCGCCACTCATTCCAATTATTATATCTCCACTATTTAAAAAATCATTATAAGATTCATTCGTTTGCATAAAATTTAAAAAGCTGACATTATAATATCTTTTTCCCTCTAAAATAGAATTTATTAAACCGTTCTGATCTTCTTGCTTGAGAAAAGGATTAAATATAGCGCATTGTAAAGAATATCTTGGGTTATTGCCGTATTTTTTTATCCAAGATTGGATTATATGCTTATGATTTTTTCTTTTTTCTAATTTTCCAGTTAAATTAAAAGTTATTCTTCCATCTTCAAAATATTTTTTATTTGTATTAAAAAAATTATTTTTATCAAAAAATAAGGGTACATATTTTATATTTTTTGACCCATATCTTTCAAAGATATCGCATGTATATTTAGAAGAAAATATAGTGTATTTATTATTGGATACTACATTTAATTCTACATCAGTAGGAGAATCTAATTCATAGAATGAAAATAATATTTGAGATTCGCCATAACTTTCTAAAGATCCGTTTAAATGCCAAAGTTTAAATATTTTCTGCTTTCTAGAATATGATTGATGCGCATGATTAATACTAGATTTTATATAGTTATTAAAATCTTCTGTTGTTTTTTGTGAACTTAGATCTATATTTCCTCCAATAGGAAATAATTTTAAGTTAATTCTATCGTCATAGAATTGCCTTATTAGGCCAACCGAAGTCTGCCCAAAACTAAGATTATTAAGAGCTAGATTTAGGGCTAATTCCATTACAAGAGTTCTTCTTGCGGCTCAGTTTCCTCAACTACTTTTGCGGTTTTTTTTAGCGCTACAGTTTGTGATTTTAATTCTTTATTTACAGGGGCCGAAGATTCCTGAGTTTTATCTTTTTGAAGGTAAACTCTAAAATCTGGAGCAGTATCTTTGGTTTTATTTTTATTACTAAATACTACTACATTAATTTTTGTTTTAGCACCAAATTCATCAATAGTCAAATACCCAGAAAGATATTTTTGGGTTGGGCCTTCTTTTTTCCAAAGCGCACCGATTTCTCTTTTTGACCAATCATTATTTTTTTCATTATTATTTGTATTCATATTTTTATATTATATATGTATTTTTTAAAAAAGTCAATTAAATTGTTTCATTAAACGCATCTTTGTTCGATTTGAGTTGTAAAAATTTTAAATTTTTATTATAAATATTTATAACTGTTTGAGTACTTATTTTTAATTTTTTACCAATAGCATTCCAAGAACGATCTCTTTTATTTGCAGAATAAAACCTCATTTTAAATATTTTGTAAACTCTTTTATCTTTTAAAGATTTTAAAATATTTAAATAATAATAACAATTTTCTTTATATTCATTTTCCTTTGTCGGTGATTGAGAATTTTCTATTAAATTTTGCAAAAATATATTATCAGTAGGGTAATAATGATTATTTTTATTCATAAAATTCAAACAATGATATCTCGCTTGATTTCCAAGCCATGTTGAGAATTTTATTTTTTTGTCGTCATTAAAAGACATCGCAGATTGATAAACTATCATATCTTTTTCTTCAAAAATATCTTTAGGATCGTATCCATTTTTCGATATAAAGTGTTGATATCTTTTTACAATTTCACAAAAAATACCACTATGTCTATTTATTAGACATTTTAAAGATTCGCTATCTTTATCGTTTCTTATTTTTTTAATTAGATCTAAATCTGTCATAAATTTTTTCTAAATTTTTTATAGTTAATTCGTATAAGGCATTTGTATCTTGACAAGTTTCCCAGGATATAGCAAAATCTGAAACTGCTTTAAGTTTTATATCATTTGATTTTTCTTCTATATTCGCTGGAAGGACAAGGCTTCCGTCTTCTAATTTTCTAGATATATGTATCAAAATACCACTATGTTTTTTAAGCCAAGCATATTCATCTTCTCTATATTCTATATATCTTATGTCTGTTACAATAGGAATAATATTTTTTATTTTTAATTCTTTAATTTTATATTCAACTAAAGAAGTCCAATATTTTCCTTCGGTTTGGACCCTACGACATTTTCCATAAGCAACCATTAAGGGTCTGATCAATTCTTTATCATATCCATCACATTTGTTTAAATTAATTTTAAATTTGCTATCTACAAAATCTCCTAATTCTTCTTTTAATTTATCCGCTAGAGCGACTCTTATCGTGACTGGGAAACAGATCGGAAGAGCACACGTCTGAACTCCAGTCACTAATGCGCATCTCGTATGCC
>OGWG01000041.1_pt1 | contig 19954 bp, 68 predicted proteins | sample 1575911 | NCBI WGS metagenome assembly OGWG01 (sample SAMN07581534, study PRJEB24739) | freshwater metagenome
TACAGAAAAATGTTGAGTTATACTTAATGAGAAATCATCTTATAGAAATCAAACCTACTGGTCGTGCTTTGACCAAAAAAGGACACGATTATCACAAGGAGCATCTTGAAAAGAGTTAAAGTAAAAAGCAAGCGTGGAACACTAATGGAAATCTTATCATACGATTCTATATCAAAACTATTCTATTGTTTTATTCCTCACTTAGATATGACTTTGAGTATTCATCCTTCTGCTCTTGACATTGATGAAAAAAGATTAGATACTCTTAAACAGGAGATGACTAATGAAAAAGCAAATTGATAAAATTGATTCTATAATTCAAGATATTCTTGATCTTCAAGAATATATTGATTTTGATACAAGCGATACATCAGAATATGATTTAGATTCTGCTGTTGAAACTTTGATGCACCTTAAAGGTCAGCTTCTTTGTCAAGAGGGCGAGCCAGAAAAAATTAATTTAAAAGAACTATGAAATTGCATCCTAAAATTAAAATGATTTGCGAAGAATTTGCAGATAATTACGAATGGATAGAAGGAGATGATAGTCTTTTTTTAAATGTAAGGCCAGAATTTTTGGATATTGTTAAAAAACATCTTGAAACTTCTCCTTTGGAATTCGTAATGGGAGGCAAGAATAAAGATAATTCTCCACGATATACAATGGTTTCTTACAATAAGGGGAAAAAGTTTTCTTCTTTACCATCTACATATACTCTTTGGTATCGTTTTCCAGAAGAACAAGAAAAAACTTATGATTTTGAAGATGAGGACGATGAATGAATATTTATGTTAGTGGACATAATTGGTCTGCAAAAGTAGAAATCGAAAAATCTATAAACCCAAAAGATTGGTATAGCGAGGCTTGCACAAGAGCAGTAGAAAGCGTTTTAGATCAAGAAGAAAAAGATGGAGTAGAATTAAAGATTGATGACTATGAAAACTTTGGTCTTGGATTAATTCTCTTGACTTGGGACGAAAAGAATATTAAAAATGAAGGAGAACACAGAGTAGTTTTAACTAGTAATGTGCTTGCTAACGCTGGTCGTTGGGAAGCATATAATGAAGTTAAAGCCTATGAGGATAAATGCAAGGAGGAAGGTTTATGAGCAAAGTTATAGACAAGATTGTGTGGGAAAATAATTCTAGAGTAAAGAACTCTAATTTAATCAATCCATCTAAAATTATTAATAAAACCTCAACAGCAGATTTTCCCGCTGATAAAATTACTATTCGCTTACATAATACCAGTAAGCTAAATTTAGGTGCGACAGCATACTTTTATGGTAAAATAAAAACTCATACAAGCACTTGGCAAGGCACTACCTACAACAACGATTATCCCGATGGTAAATTAATGGTAACTTTTTTTAAAGATAAAGATGAATTTAATCTTAATGGTGCTATTTCAGAAAGTTATTCTTTACAAGATGTAACTGATGTAGTATTATATTGTAAGGAGCTATTGAATAAAATATGAACGAAAAACAAACACTAGAAGAATTGATGCGGTCTTTTAAGTTTCACAAAAATCCTATTTTAAATTGGTTTTTGAAAGAGGTAAATTATTACTCTCATACTTATCTTAATGTTAAGTGGAATGTAAAAAACAAGCTACAATCAATCTTTCGTGGTTATTCTGATAGCGATTGCTGGAATCTTCCTCAATCTATCGCAAAGTTTATTTTGCCAAGAATCAAACATCTTCGTAAAAACTTTAATAGTCTTTCTAATCGTCATCATTTAATTAATGTAAATGGTGAGGTTATTCCTTATAAGGCAAACGAAGAAGATTTAGAATACAGCAAAGACCAAGAAGAATTTATTGACAAAAAACTTAATAAACCAATTTCTCTTTCTAAAGAAGAATACGAATATGTTTTAGATGAGATTATTTTTGCTCTTGAACTTCTTTTGCTTGAAGATGACCCTAAAGCACAAATTGATAAACTCTATGAAGTTTATCCATTAGATTATGACCCTATTCGTGATAATAAAATGTTTTTAACCAAAGAAGAAGATGGCAACTATTGGATTGATTTTGAATCAAAAAATGATGTTAAGCCAGATTATTCTAAATTAAACAAAGCTTTTGAGCGTCAAAGAAATGGTTTTCTTTTGCTAGGACTTTATTTTAGAGATTTATGGGATTAAAAATATGAACGGAGAATATTCAAAAATACTATTACAGATTAAAGGAGTTTTGCAAGGCATAGACCAGTCTTTGTATAATCTTGCAGAAAACTTTGATAAACTTACTAAACAAATAGTTAAGGAAAGTGAAAAAGAAAAAGATTGAGATTTATCGGTATAAACCTTTACCAAAAGTATTTCTAATACATATTGGAAAAGTAAATATTGGTCTTTGGGTTGCAGAATACAATAATAGTTATTATCCTAAATTTGGTTTTATAAATCATTATTCTTATTTTAAGTGGGGATTTCATATTAAAGGATATTTATTTGAAATATCTTGGGAGAAGAAAAATAATGATTAGAGGAATATGCAATATTATCTTGACTATTTTAATAATTCCGTTACTATGGTTACATAATAAAATAAATTTAAAATGAAAGCAGAAAAACAAAACAAACTTTTCAAAGCTTTTCCTAAACTCTTTGCTCAAAAAGATTTAGATAAAAAGCAAACTTGTATGTGTTGGGGAATAGAAACGCCAGACGAATGGTATGATATTATATATAATGCTTGTGAGTTAATTCAAGGTATGATTGACAATAATCAGCATCTTTCTGATAAATACCCTCAAATTGAATTTACTCAAGTAAAAGAAAAATGGGGAGCTTTGTGTATGTATTACTATCCTAATGTAGCTTATTTTGATGGTATAATAGATATGGCAGATTCTATGGTGCAATTTTTAGATAAAAAAAATAAAAAGAATAGAATTGGAGTAAAATATGAATGATTTATATGATATTTGGTTCACAAAAGAAGAATTATCAAAGTTAGATGAAGCTTTGCATCATCTAAAAGACAAAGACCCATCTCATTTTGATTATGAATCACTTATGGCTAAATTAGATCATCTAATAGAAAGAGCTAATGAACAAAACAAATGAGTCTTATACTATATTTCACTATGAGATAGGCAAATTTGATTTTTTTGTTACAAAATCTCTTAAAACTCTCTGGTATCCTAGATTTTTCTATTTTAGCAGTAAATATACTAGACTAGAACTAATTATCAATTATTTAGGAGTAAATTTTATATTTATATGCAACCGATAAAAAGAGTTAAGTTTAAAGATTTTGATGAGTCAAAGGCTAAATTAATTTCAATGGATGGCGAACTTATAGAGTTTGCAGATACTACGCTTGTTGAAAAATATAAAGACCAAATAACCGAGTTATTGGATTTATTTTCTTACGATTATGACCAAGTTTTTGTTTCTGATGAATCTAGTATAGCTGATTTTGGCAAGAAGAATATCAATAAAAAGAAACTAGAAAAATTTAAGAAAAAGTATAAATTCAGCTTTACAAATAATGATACTTTCGTTAAGATAGCAGAAAGGATGTATAACTTTAGACCATTTTAAATTTATGAAATATACAATAACATCAAGAGACAAAGAAGTTATGGTAGACTTTGATTCAATTAAAGAAGGAGAAGTTTTTTCTTTCTTTGACCCCGAATCAGTCCAAAGAGGCAATCATTCGGTTTTTATGAAAATTAAGAATGGTTCAAATAATATTGTTAATCTTGATGATGGCAGAGTATTTAACTTTGCTGATAAAAAAAGAAGCTCAATTAATGACCCCGATGAAAAACTTGGCAATTTAATTTACAAACTTAATGCAAAAATTAATATTATAGTATAAATATGAAAACAACTTATCATTACATAGATCAAATTAAAGATCAATACGGCAATCTTCTTGCCTCTTGGGGAGTTTATGAAAAGACAATTACCTTAGAGAGCGTGGGTGAAAAACCAAAGATGAGCGTTAAAATCTTAAAGCAATTTGAATCAGTAAAAGAGGCACAGAAGCATCTCGATAAACTGCTTGGCATCAATGAATAAAATAATTCGTTATATTAAAGAGCTTGAGGATGAGAAGGGCAAGCCTTTAAACAAGTGGGCGGTTTATGAGGAAACTATTACCCAAAAAGGTAATTGGGTTTTTCCAGATGCAAAAATAGTAAAGACTTTTGAAACTCCTCATCACGCAAGGAATTGGATGGAAAATGACGGCAAAAGAGCTTATCAATCATCTTAAAGATTTACCACCAGAAACTCGTATAGCTGTGAAAGGATATGAGGATGGTTTTGATTACGCTCAAGTATTGAGAGAAGTAAAAATTATTAAAACAGCCAATACAGCTTGGTATTATGGTGATTTAGAAGAAGTATTAGATGCTGATACTAAACACTTTGACGAAATTGTTTGGGTGCTACAATAATTTTCTTTGACTTAATTTAAATTTAAATTATATTTGATGTATGGATACAACTAAACCAGATCAATTTTTCGCTACCTTTGATGAGCTTCATAGTCATAAAGTAGAACCCTACAAGCAGTATTGGGAGAGCGTAAGACCCAAGACTGACGAAGATATTTTTAGGCGTTGGCTATTTGCTTTTTGCTCTGTGCATACCACTTGGAAAGGTAATATTAATGGTTATCTTGCAATTCGTGATTTTGTTTATTGGAAACATAATCGTAAAGAACTTTTAAAGCGTCTTACTCGTTCTGGCGTTGGTTGCCAAAAAGAAAGAACAGATTATATATGGGATTTTTCAAAAGACTTTTGGCAGAATCCTAAAGACTTTTCTTGTCCCGCAAAGAGAAACCGATACATTTCTGTTCGTGACAATCTTGTAGAGCGTATTCGTGGATTAAGCTATGCTAAAGTTAGCTTTGCTTTTGAGATGATTGACCCGCTTTTCGCTAGAGTTTTATGCGGTGATGTTCACCATCTTCGTGCTTATGGTATGGCAGATTTGAAATATACAAAATCAAAAGTTGGCGTTGGAAAGTATAAAGCTATGGAGCAACATTGGATAGAAAATTGTCAGAGATTAAATGTTCCATCTTATATAGCTAGATGCATTATGTGGGACGAGATTCAGAAACAGCCCGATAGTGACTATTGGGGATATGTTCTCAAGCCATTTTAATGATACCTTTTATTAGTTTTTCAATATCGAAGAATTACGCAATAGACTTTTGCGTTTTTTATCAAATTAGAAAAGCAAAAGATGGTATAACTTTCTTCGACTTAAATGTTAATACAGATTTTTACGAAGGAGATCATAACCCAAAGCTAAACTTTTCTCTTGTAGTTTTAAACTGGACAATATTTGAATTGACAATTTATAATAAAAATCATATAAATTAAAAATGAAAATAACTTCTTATTTCACAGAGGGCGAATTAGATTTGGCTCTTACTTTTTTTGCTGATAGTCTTGCAGATCAAGATTCTATGAATGAAGCGTCTGTTGGGTATGATGCTGGCGACAAGCTAATTAAATTAAAAGAAAAGATTGAATTTTACAAAACAGAAATACAGAAATGAAATTAGAGGATTTGGTAGATCGCAAGATTCTTTATCTTAATTATCCTATCAATAAGTTTGCAATTCAAGAGGGAAAAGTATCAGAGATTTCTCCCGCTAAAAAATGTATTAAAATTAATTCTGATTGGTATTTGCTTGACAATATTAGAGTTATAGAATTGTTTAGTGAAGATGAAAGACCAAAACTAGGTTTTGGTTTGACAAAAAATGAAAAACAAGCATAATCAAGAAATGGAAAAAGCAATTAAAATTCTAGAGGAGCTTGTAATTCAAGCTGACGAGGATTGTCCGCATTATTGCAGAACAATGCATTTTAATAATATTCTTGAGGAAGCTAGTGAATTTATAATGGAGTATAAAAACTCAAAATGAAAACTATGGTAGAACAAGTTGCGACATATTATTATTCACCAGAAGTTTCTTTTAATATTTTTGCTTGCTATGACTCTTTAGATAGTTATGACAATAGAAAAGTAGATTTCTATGATGTTTATACTAAAGCTGGCGAATGTGTTAATGAGGGCGACCCTTATTTGGAATTTCCATCTTGGGATGATATTTATAATAATTATTATGTAAAGGAGAATAAAGTATGAAACTAGGACGAGTTTGTTTGGATATAAATTATATTGTAGATATGGACAATCAAGAGATGGTTCAAAGAGCTACTGAATGTTTATATGAAGATTTAATGCAGGGTGTTAAGTATGGTGATATTAGTAATTGGATTGATGTTATCGAAGATAAAAACGCAAAGGAAGATATGATTCCAGAGTTTTTATTGGAGAAAGAAAATGATTAATCCAAGAGCAAAAATTTTATCAGACTTAAAAAGAGCATACCTCAAAGAGCATCCAGTATCTCTTGTAGATAGGATTCTTGGGCATTTAAATAATTTAACAGATTTTCAGCTTTGTCAATTATACTCTGAAAAGTATGAAACTAATTCAAAATATATAGCAGAGCAATTTGAATTTAATTTCTAATGTGTAATTAGAAATATGGGTAGAAAAAAAATAGAAAAATCCCGAATCCAAAAAAGTATAGAAAAAGAAGAAAAGACTTTTTCTGCTATGGCTAAAAAAATTGTGGACGCTATTAAAGACGAAAAATTTTTAAGAGAATTTACAAAACAATGTCTTGAAACCCTTTATAAAGATGACCCAAAGTTATTCGCAGATCACTCAAAATTAAAGTTGAATAAAAAATAATTTTAGTATAATATAACTTTATGGAAGAAGAAGTAAAAGCGGTCAGAACAATCAGAGAATTTGTAGCTTGGTATGAAAAAAGAGAAGAAATGCCAACAGATAAACTTAAAGAATTTTATGTTAAATTCAAATATATTCTTGAACAAGAAGATGAAGCAAATGAAACTATTAGAAAATTTTTAGGATAAAATTATGGAAAATGCAAAAACATTAGTATCACACTTAAATAAAGACCTTCTTGAACTTGAAGGAGATATTAAAGATTTAATTAACTGGCACGATGAAAACCATAAACATATTACTGGCGTAAATTGGAAAGAACTTGATAAGATAGAAGGACTTGTAAAGAAACTCAAAAAACATTTTAAGAAATGAATTTGGTTTATAAATTTTTAGGCACTTTATTTTACTTCGTGGCTTATCCTGTTTGTTATATATACTATTACATTAAAAATCTTCTTGTAAAATGAGATATACTCCAGAAATCATTAAGGAACTTAATCAAAATCAAGTATTTGTGTTTGGTTCTAATTTGGCTGGAAAACATAATGGTGGTGGTGCTAGGGTTGCACTAGAAAAGTTTGGTGCAATTTATGGTCAAGCGTTTGGTATTCAAGGACAAAGCTATGCTATTCCAACATTAGGCTTTAACTTTGAAAAAATATCTTTAGAAGAAATTAGGCTTTATATTGATTTGTTTTTTAATTATGCCTTTAATCATCCTCAATATGAATTTCTTGTGACTAAAATAGGTTGTGGTATAGCTGGTTATGATATTTTAGAAATTGCTCCTTTGCTTTTAAATCCTTTTAAGAATATAATTTTACCCAAAGAATTTGTAGAAGCTCAAAATAATGCTTGCGTGTAATTTAAAATGTGGGTATAAGTATATTTAACAGGACACCTTATACTATGGCAATCGCAAAAATGAGTAAAGCGAGAAAAGAAATCTCGCAGTTTATCGAGATCAACTATCCAGATTTTAAAGACAATATCCTACTTGCAGATGGATTTGATAATTGTTTTCTAGGTATTATACAAAACGAAAAAGGTAATCCTATTGCAGTTTATGATAAATGGAAAATGATTAAACAGCTTGCCAAAGATTTAAAAAGCGATGATGGAGAGGCTTTTGAATATTTTGATTTTAATATCGCAGGTGCTTATGTAGGAGAATTTACGCCAAAGTATTTAGATAAGTATGAATAAAAACATAGATTGGTTTAATCTTCTTGGTTCTTATCTTCTTTTTGCTTTCATTTATAGTGCTGTTATTTGGGTAACTTGGAATTATCTTTTTGCACCAGTTTTTAATTTACCTTTCACTTACTTACAAATCCTTGGTGGATATACAATACTTAGACTTTTGTTTGGCAACACAAACACAAACTATATAAGTAATTTTTATTCTCCTAAGAATATAGATTTAAACAAAATAGATGATTATTTAAAAGATATGGAAAATCGTCTTAATCGTGAAGAAGATGATTTAAATAGTGGATACAAAGATTTAACTAAAAAAGATTACGAAGATTTAGATAAAAAAGACTAATTCATATAAAATATATGAATGACAGATTTATTTATAGGTTTGACTTTAGGTATTATTGTTAATGTTATTATTGGTGGAATTTGCTATTTATTTTATTTAGACTTGCGTAATTTGTAAATTTAAATTAAATTTATTTTGTGAACTTTAATAAGATAGTTGAAGTGAGCTATGCTCTCATAAATAAGCATAATGCTGACTTGCGTTGTCGCCACTTCAGTTTTATTTTAGATAGAAACAAAATAGTTAGCATAGGTTTAAATAGTTTAAAAACTCATCCTCTTAATCTTAAATATAATTATGTAAATAAGATGAATCAAAATATCTCTGATATTGTTGGAACTCATAGTGAATTAAGTGCTGTTATTAAACTTGGCGAAGAAGATTGTTCTGGTTTAACTCTCGTAAATACAAGGATTAATAGAAATAATCAATTAGATTTCTCTGCTCCTTGTTCTGGATGCTGTGATATGATTAAGCAGTTAAATTTTAAAAATGTTTATTTTAGTAATATTCAAGGTAAATTTGATAAATTAAATTTGACAAAAGGTTAAATATTGATTAATATAATTCATTATGGCAAATAGACCTAAAACATACTTCGTTAAGATGACTGATAATACGGATGGAACAATTACCATTAGCGAAAGCAAGGTTCTTGATAAGGTTAATCAACACGCTCGTCATTGGAGATCATTTGATAAGCGTAGATTGACTAATAAGCTCCGTAACTCAGTTCTAGTGACGAAATAAGTATCATACGATTTCACCCTTAATTTGATAGAAATGTCAAGTTATGGGTGTAATCTATTATAATGAAATCTAATAACCATAACAGGAGTTTAGTAGTCGCCAGAAGAAGTTAATCTGGCTTGACATTTTTCTCAATTTAAATTAATTTTAATTCAAGGAGGACAAGTTATGCAAATACTATGCAGAATGATACTAATTAGCGTTCTTTCGTTGGGACTATTCCATAATGAAATCAAAGCACCATCAACACCTTATAAAGAAATTTCTGAGAGGTGTGTAAAAACTGACCGATTTGTAAAATCTATTATACCTAAAAAAGAAATTAAGGTTAGGATTACTACTTATTGGGCAAAAGGTGGCGATACGGATAGTTGGAGTGCAAAGCGTCAAAGCTCTACTGGCGTTAAACTTAGACCTAATGTTTCGGTAGCAGTAGACCCCAAAATTATACCTTATTTTAGCAGACTTTATATACCTAATCTTGGCTTCCGATATGCTCACGATACTGGCAAAGATGTTATAAGAAAAAAAGCTAGTAGTGGTAAATATCCTATTATAGATGTTTTCTTTTTACATAAAAAAGATGCAGAAAGATTTGCTAATACTCATCCAAAGATTGTAAAAATTAAAGTTTTTGATAGAATATAGATATATGATTATAGATGATAGCGTCAGTTTTTTTGGCGTATATTACCATAATTGTATATTTCATCTAAATTTATCAAAAGAATTTGCTGATCTTTACTCAAAAGAAAAGTATCAAAATGTAATTCTGTGCCAAAAAGACGAAAATAAAGGTTATCTTTTGACTGAAAGCATAATGTCGCCAGATAGCACAAATCCTTATATGCAAAGCTATTATTATAGAAATATAAATGAACTAAAAGAAGGTTTTATTAAAATCTCTAATAGAATAGAATCAACAGAAAAAACATTTTATCTTTTAAGAAGTAATAATAATTATGATATTGATGATACTCAACAAATTGTAACTAGATGGAAGCAAGAGGTTAAAAATGCCACCAAAGAAAGCTAAGGTTCAATTCCTATCAGAGCATATTGTCTCTTTAAATCATTGGCGTGATGAGCTATTAAAATTAGATAAAACTTATTATCATAAAGACCTCGAAAAAGAACGCACAATTAAAAATATGATTAATAAATATCTAGATGATGTTATAGAGCATAATAAAAAATTCAAGGAAAAGCCTAAAAAATCGGTGTAATACAAAGTAAGGGAATTATGGAACTTTTAATTATTTCAACTTGTTTTATCCTTGGTAGTATTTTTGGAGTTAGGTTCGTATGAACTGGTTATTAAATATTTTTGATAATATTAAGTGGAAAATTGAAGATGCAGTTTGGGCAATTCAAGACAAGATTAAACTATCAAAAGAATTAAAAGCTATTGATACTGAATGGGACAATCTTGACGAAGTAGAAGAAATCGAAGTTAAGCCTAAAAAAAAGAAATCCAAAAAGAAAAGTGCTAAAAAAAGCGTTTAAGTGGTTGTTTGGTATTAAGTTGGGTTGCGGTTGCTCTGGTTGTAAATGTAAAAAATAAATATTTGACTTCATATTAAATTTAGTTTATATTCTAAATATGTGGTCGCCAATAGATATATTTTTCATAGCTTGGTTCTGCAATTTTTCTCCTTGCCAAGACGCAAGGTTAAGCGTATCAGAAGTTATCGAACTTAAAGAAAATAAAATTATAACTCAAAGCGTAAGTTTAAGAAATGAAAACTAAAGAAAATGTAAGAAGCGGAAAGGTCACGGCACAGGAAGCATACGATAAGTTGCTTCCTCTTGTTGGTGAGCAGTTTGCAGATGAGTTGCCTACATTAGTTTGGCTTAAAAATCTTATTGGTGGTAGGAAGATTCAGCCTAAAGTGACTCGCCAAGAGAAAAAAGAAAAATTTAGAAAGAAGTTTAACCGATGATCTGGAATCCAGCCAAGTTAGTCGCAATTTTAGTTTGCGTGATTTTTTGGACTTTTCTTGCAATTTTTCTGTTCGGTTGTGCGAATGTAGATAAGGTTCAAGAAAAAGAAGGCTGGTTTCCTACTGGTATGGATGAAGATGCTCAAAGTTTCTATAATAGTAAATACAATACTCTTGACAATGGCACAAAAGACCCTAATTTAAATATAAAAGTATTTAACACAAAATATTAAAATGAAAAATATAGAGCAAATTTTGACAGAAATTGAAAATCGTTTAAAAGAAATCAATACAGAAATCGAACAATACGATGGAAACCAAAATGTTATAGACGAATTAAACTCTGCTGGTGCAGAGTTGGTTAGTCTATCTAATTGGATTAAAGAATGAGCAATCCACAATACAAGCGTAAAGGCAAAACAAGAGCAGAGATTCTTAAAGAGAATCCAGATGCTTTTAAGAAATTGTCTAAAAAAGAAATAAAAGAATTAAGAAAAAACAAAAAGCAACTCTCAAAGTATGCTCTAAAAGAAATCTCTGAAAGATTAAAAAGAATAGAGGATAAGTTGGATAATTCTTTATTTTTCCTTGAAAAACCTTCTACTTTAGATATAAAAGGTTTTTGGAGCAAATCAAAATGAGTAATTGGCGTATCACACCACAGCTAAACGAGTTGGGTTCAGATGATAAGGTATCATTAATTTGTGCTATTGATATGGCATTAAGAAATGCAGATAATCCTGTTATAGTCAAAAAATTTGAAAAGATGCGTAGCAAATTACTCTTGACAAAAAATGGAAAAAACAGGAAAATAAAAGCGTGAACTCAAAATTTACATTCACATACAAATGGACAAACGAAAATGGCAAAGAGGTTAATCATACCCTTGAAACCAATGATATTACCCTTGACGATATTTGTTTAAGATTAACAGATTTTCTTCTTGGTTGTGGTTTTAGATTTGATAGAATAGAGGCAGTAAATGAAGAATAAAATTCCACAAATTAGATACAGCAATCCCAAGCCAGTAACATATTATAGTGCTGATTTAGAAGGCGACAAGAAAGCATTTAAAATATTAGAAGATGTTGGCAGAAAAGTTATAACTAAACAAGAATATGTATTAATTGGTTTTAATCATATTATAGCTAATGCCAAAAATAATAAATTTGAACTGAATGTTCTTAAAAAGAAATGAGATTTAAAAAGAAATTAATTGACCCGCCTTCTGGTTGGAGATACGGATTTCCAAAAGAATACGATGAGAACAAAGATGGAAATTTAAAAGATTTCTTAAAAAAGAACGGCTATCCAGAAAAAGACCTTGACTTTGCGATACAACATTGTAGAATGTTATATATAGAGGAGGAAAATGAAAACTGATAAATTTATTGAAAAAGCGTTGCGTAAGATGTTCAAAGCTGTTGGAGCAGAAAAAGAGTTTAGTCTCGATTACTGCAAAGGAGAAAACTGGTTTTGGAACTATTCTTGGAACGCAGATCAAATTAAAAAATATAAAACTTGGTTTGTTGAAAATGCTATGAAAGATTTGCAACTTACAAAGCAAGGTGCAGAGCGTGAATGGTCTTATTTCTTTCTTCAATGGGGATGGAAAGAGGACTCTCACCTAGCAATAAAGGAGTAAAAACTATGAAAAAAACTAACACACTATCTAAAAATGATCCTAATTATCTTAAAATTGGCAAGTTTAAGAAGAAAGCTGTATATGATGCTAAAGTAGATATGGGCGATAAGATACAAGGTTACTTTCTTGATCTTGGCAAACAAGTAATTACTGATGAGCAGTTTATTAATATTGGATTTAACTACGCTCTAATTAAGGGAGTAGAATCTGCTAAAGCTATTAAAAGTAAAAAGAAGTGACCTTTAATAACTATCAGACCAATGCTAGTAGAACCGCTTTTTACCCAAGAAAGTTTAAGAACCAAGGTTTATACTATACTACTTTAGGTCTTGTTGGCGAAGCTGGTGAGATCGCAAATAAAGTGAAGAAAATAATGCGAGATACCGATGGAAAACTATCTAAAGAAGCTAAAGCGGACATTTACTCTGAACTTGGAGATGTTCTCTGGTATTGTGCTAATATTGCTGATGAGCTTGGAGTTAATCTTGGAGATGTAGCAAAATCTAATTTAAATAAACTTGCAGACCGATTAAATAGAGGCAAAATAAAAGGAAGTGGAGATAACCGATGAGCCATTATGTAAATGCAAATCCTCTTAATTATGATGCGAAATATCCTCAAACTGCTGACTCTTATACGAATGATGAAGCAAAGATTGTGATTATGGAAAGAAATATTGGCAAAAAGGTTTGTTTCCAATTACAAGATACACAATTATGCGGAAAGATCACAGGTGTTCCTAATAGTGAACATTATTGTGTTGTGGTAGGAGATAATTGGGATTGGTATATCAGAGAAGAAGCCGTCCATTTTGTAGAAAATATTTATTGACCTTAAATTAAATTTAAATTAAATTAGGATTATGCAAGTTTTTAAAAGAAAAGACCTAGTTAAGCATCTTACCAAGCATTATGAGCCTAATGACTTATTGTATGTTTTTTGGATTTCTAAAGGTGAGATGGAAGCACACTATGAAAGTGCTGAATTTACAGATAAACAATTCAAAGATGCTTGCGAAAGCGTAGATACAGAGAGCGAAGAACAAAGTATCTCTGATACTATTCAAGATTTATTAGCTCAACATATTGATGAGCAAGAAGCTATTAATGAAGAAAACAATAGAAAGGCTAACTATGAATAAACCTAAAACAGCAATCGAGTTTATTGAAACCTTATCTTCTGATGAGCAAGAGTATATCTATGAGCTTTATAACGATATGGCAGTAAGCGATCTTATTGATCTTCTTTTTGAGTATATGCCTTCTGATGATATTGAGGCTGAAATAAAAGAATTGCGTGAAGTTGAAGAATACGATGGGAATTGAAAATGACCCTAACTGATGCTCTTATTATATTAAATGCTGTTGGTATAATATGGCTAGTTAGTCATAAGCTATTTGGAGATAAGTAAATGTATTTCTACTTTGGTGGTGATAACTTGATTATTTGGGCGTTATTCTTATTATTATCTGCGTTTTTAACTGGTCTTTTGTTCCTTTCCTTAAAGATACTTCTTGTTTTAAAGTATATTAAAGTGTATATTAAAAAGAGGGGTGAAAAGTAAAATAAGAGCTTTGTTAGGTAGCGAAATGAGCATAGGAAACTATGAATTTAAACCTATTATGCTATTATTGGGTATATTACTTTTTGTAGGATTAGCTATTCCTCTTTTATTAATTTATAGTTACCTTTATTTTAAAAATACTCTAGTAAATAGCATAAATGAACTAAAGAAATACAATAAGAGTAGTAAATATAAGGGTGTTAGAGGGATATGACTATAATTTATATCTACAAATAAGTCAAATAAAAAATTTATAATATATTTTCTTTTTTATACTATGCTATATGGATTACAACGAACTAGAAGCACAATTAAGTAAATATTATGATAAATTCATTAATCCAGATTATCAAATAAAGAATTGGATAATAGTAAATAATGTATTCTATAAAAAATATAAAAACAAACTTAAAATAGAAGGTATATTAGGTAATACAGGAAATGAATATCAGAAAATAATAGTAATAGAAACCAAAAATAAATATATAGTTATCAAATATAGTGACAAGTTTATCTGTTATAGAGAAAGCGATACAGAGTATGGTCTTTCTACTGATGTATATGAACTATTAGCTATAAATAAGAGTCATATGGATTCATTAAAATCTGCCCCGATTGAATCCTTTAATAGTATTTGCAATATTATGGGCTGGAAGTTGAGTAAAAGAGCCAAAGAAACTTTAGATTATTTTAATTAATTTTGAAATGATTTAAGTTATTTAGTTTTATATTGACCTTTTTTAAGATTCTTTGTAGTATTATTATATGGCACTAACAAAACAAGAACTAAAAGAAATAAGAATGTTTAAGAACAATCTCAAGAACTCTGGTATGAATCCTTGGGGCAACCTAAAGCGTGGTGAAGATATCACAGGAAAAAGGATTAAATCTTCAAAGAACAAAATCTTTAACAAAGAAGATGCTAACCCCGAATTAGTCAAAGAAAAATTTAAGAAAAAATCTTAAATAATATATTGACATTATCTAAAATATATACTAATATATCAATATGAGCAATACAAATACAAACCAGTATACTTGGTCTGTCAAAGCTACTAATGGTCAGGTTGTTGTTGCTCCAAAGGCGTATCCTACGCTTCGTGGAGCTAAGATCGCTAGCAAGCGATTTGCCAACAAAACTGGCGGACAAGTAGTTTCTGTCTCAGCTAAGTAATTAATAGTAGGATATTGGTTCAATTCCAGTATCCTATTATATTTTTAAATTTATGTCTATTTCAATAGAAATAACAGATACTATTACCAAATTAAATAAACAAAATAAAGAACTTTATACAAACAACCAATTACTATTAGAATTAATTTCAAATATACTTCAAATAAATAAAGATCCAGATATAGATAGATTAATAAAAAATTTTCTTGTAAATAAAAAATGTATTTGATATAATTATTGAGCCGTGAAACCTAAGGTTTATGGTAATCCTTGCAATTAGTTAGACCCCTTCCAAATTGCTAAAACCATCTTTTAAATAATGATTAATAACTCTCAAATAAAAGCATTAGATGAAAATGAGCTTTCCTATTTATATTATTGTTTAAACTCTGAATGGGACTCTTTAAATATGGGTTATCCTTTTGATTGGTATATACTTAAATCTTTTAGAAATGATAGTGTTCAACATCTTTTAAATAAATATAGTTCCAACTTGACAGATGAAAATAAGTCAATTATAATTAATATACTAAATAAACTAGAGGCGAATTATTAATGCAAGTGCCAGAAATAAATAAAATAAATATGGAGCTATTAGACCTTTTAGAGGATATATGTTCTGAGATAGAAAATATTCCAAATAAGAATACTTACATTGAAAATAAGATAAAAAATGCCCTTGACTTCATTTTACAAATAAGAAAATTAGAAATAACAAGAACCGCAAATATAAACCTATGAATCAAATATTCGCTTATTCTTTTTTAACTACAATAGTATTAATTGCCGTGATTCCTATTATTGGTTATCTTAGATCCAAATATTATTATGTAGACACCACACCAATTCGCTACTGGCTAAATAAGAAACAAAAAATAAAGAAAAGATATAAGAGTTTTAAAAAGCGAAATAAGAAACATCTATTTGTAAATAAAATAAATAGATTTGGTTCTTATAACAAATATTCAAATACTAGATTGACTAAGGTAAATAAATAAAATAAACTAAGCTTATGAACCAAAAAGATCTAACTTTAGATGATTGGAGATTAATTCAAGATTGTGTTGTTGAACAAATATTTAATGTTAAAAATAGACAAAGTTACGGCCACGAAGATGTGGTTGATCAATTAGAAATTCTTTTAGATAAAATTCGTGTCAAAGGATTAACACCAAAGGTTTAAATAATATGCTATCTATTGTAACTGAAAATTTAATAGAATCTAATGAAATAAGACTCTTAGGATTAGCTTTCCTATTATGGATATCGATGTACTCTATTTATTGGGTTTGTGGCAAGCTATATGATTATAAATGCGATATCTTTAACCTATTAAACTTAAAGAAAAAGAAAAGCAAGTCTTGATTTTATTTTAGTTTGTGGTATGCTCTTTTTATGAGCAAAACCAAAAAAGTTAAATTACCCAAGATGGGTGACATTTATCAACAGATCGCACAAGAGCGATTAACCAAACAGCAAGCAGTTCAAACTAATGCAAAAGCATTATTTGATTTCTTGCAAGAGTCAGAGATTGCTACTATTAGTGCCACATTTGATGGTTGTGGTGATAGTGGACAAATCAATGGCGTAGAGTATTTTAATAGCAAAGGCAAAAATGTTAAGACTCCTGTTGGTCAAGTTCCTAATTCACGACTAGAAGCTGGACATTATTGGAATGAAAAGACCAAGAAACTTGAGGAATTGCCTGCTCGTTTAGGTTGCATCGAGGAGCTTGTGCATGAGATATGCTATGATAAGTTAGCCTCAAAGCACATGGGTTGGGAAATCAACGAAGGTTCTTACGGCACATTTGAGTTTGATGTCTCTAATCGCAAGATTAGTCTTGAGTTTAATGAGCGTGTTGAGAGCGTGAATACTACCGAGGAAGTATTCTGATGGCAAATCCTTATCATCATTCTGTGTCGTCCTCAAAGAAATGGGGAGGAAACCCAGAAGATTACCAAAAGATTCACGATTGGTTCGATGAAAGTAAGATGATGATGGCAGACTTTCGCCATCGTGCATTGAGACATCACGCCGAGGGAATCTTTATGTGTGAGAGGATATTTGGTCATACTATAACATTAAGTAATGGCAAAAAGATTCCCACTCGTTGGATTGGCGAACAGCATGTGCTAGAAGATTTGGGTCGTATTCCTTCGATGCAAGATTGGTTCAAGCACATCTTACCCGAAAGTTGGATGGGCAAGACTAAAAAACTTGACGCTGAATTAGAATTGGCCTAAATTAAATACTCGTGAGGTAATGGTGAGTCATCGGATGTTGCTTCCGTAAATAGCAAATCGTTTGGAAGTATCGAAAAACTTCCGCCGTTTTTGAAAAAATTGTTCTACAAAATATTGTATTTGATGTATAATAGGTTGTATGAGCAAAAAAAAAGATTGGATATTTTTAGAAGCACTAAAACAACAAATAGAACTGGAGACTAATTTATCATATGGAGATAGCTTTAATCTTATTGGGCGTTTTAATAATATCTTTAAAAGAGATGCTGAAAAAATAATTGACTTAGATTTAAAAAAAGTTTAATATATAGATACAGGGCAAACTCTCGGTTGCGAGAGGGTGTAATGGGAAGAAGCGAGGCGCCATATATTCTTCTCGTTCCCTGTAGTTCTTTTCCGCATAAAATCACAGATTGGATGTTTTAGCAAAGCGGAACCCTGCTAAGACCATATATCCTGTGAGCGTTTTTTGGTGTCGCTGAAACCATTTTTATATGATTGAAAAAGAAAAACATAAACAATATATAATAAATATATTAAATTTTTATAAAATTTCAATTACAGAAACCAAAATAAATCAAATAAATACTTATTTAGATATGTGCGAAAAACACATCTCTGTTAAAAGAGATCATCCAGCCTATTTTCTTTACTTATCATATGAATCAATGTTTGGCAAAACAAAAAAATATTGGCAAGATATATTGACAATAAATAAATAAAGTATATATTAATTGAATGACTAAAACATTCAAAATAGGCGAATATGCAGTGGGCGGTAAAATAAAAGTAACTATTCCTAAAACCTTAACTAATATTAAAATAGATATACTTGATTCTAATTACGGCACAGGCAAATTGGTTAATCAATATATTTATTATAGCTTTGATAGGATTAGAATCGAAAGAGATTTGTGGCAAATAACTACTACTTATTATACTGATATTATTACTAGCTGGATAAGCAAAAACTGGAAAGTAGAATTAGCTAAAAATTTAATTTGACAAAAAATATAAAAGGGGTATAGTAAAAATATGAACAACACCGAAGAAACAAAGAAATTCACGATTCGTATGCAACGCAACCAGATCGCAGAAGTGGACATTGAGGTGGAAGCCACGAATGACATGGAAGCGATTGACAAGGCGATGGAACTCGCAGAGAATTGCACAGACGCAGAAGGCTTCGCTCTTGATTGGGACGAGGTTGATTATACCTTTGAAGCTCTTGATGTCGAGTGCGATGAAGATGAGGACGATGAGTAAAGAATCAAAGCAAGGATATGTATTATTGAATAATGATAATACTTTCACTAGTGACCGCTTATACTCTACTTTGAGTGAAGCAAAAGTAGTGAAAAATCAATGCTCTCCTTTTAATGATTATATATCCATATACAAAGCAAAATTAATTATAGGAGAAAAAAAGAAATGAGCGAAATTATTATTGATTGTCTTATGCTGATGGCATTTGGCTTTGTTATAGTAGGATTAATATTGCCATTTATTATATGAATAATATATCAATATTATTTTCTGCTATATTAATATTAGTAGTATCTTTATATATTTGGGCATCATACAAAACATGATTACCGCTGATACAATAGTATCTTTTGTTATTATAAGTATTTCGGCTATTTATATTTATATTAATCATTATTAAACTTGACATTACATTACAAAAAGTGTAACATAATATACACCGCCCGCTAGTACCTTATGGGAACACGGCCTTGGGCTAGGATTAAAAACCCTAGCCCTTGTTTTTTATGAGGTTCGTGGTGTAATGGTAAGCACTCAAGATTGTGAATCTTGCTGAGAGGGTTCGAACCCCTTCGATCCTCCATATAAAGAAAAATCCAAAAACTTTATATATTAACTTTAATATGTAAAAAATTTTGATGATTCTTTTGTCATAAAAACTACATACTTTTGTTACAAGATTCAGAAAATAATTGACAATAATTTAATTTGGGGTATATTTAATAAATGAACCCTCACTACGAAGTAATGGCAGTCACAAATCAAAACCCATATCTCTTTGGCGACAGGATCAAATCCTATAAAGGCAAAAGGGTGTGGAAAGCGAAACGCATCAATCCTCCTTGTGATGAACCTAGCTATTGGACATCCTACAATAGCGTAAAGAGTTTCCTCAAAGAAATTGGGGCTACTTGGGAGAAGTTTTAATTAATATGAAACAAATAGAACTATATTATATTGCCCCAGGAATTATACAATATAAAATAAAAAGAAAGAAGAAGAAAAATAAATTGACCAGAGAAATACCTTTAGAGTATATTACAAGAACTTGGAATGAT
>OGWG01000043.1_pt1 | contig 19699 bp, 17 predicted proteins | sample 1575911 | NCBI WGS metagenome assembly OGWG01 (sample SAMN07581534, study PRJEB24739) | freshwater metagenome
TGTAACGTTGGAAGCTGCGGAGCAGCAATTTCTACTCTATGTAGAAAAAATAAAAAAAAAGATTACTAATATCGAAAAGATATAATTAAAATATTTAAGCCATATTTCTTAGAACGTACTGAAGAATACCACCGTGCTTGTAGTATTCAGTTTCATTATCAGTATCAATTCTAGAAAGAACATTTATTTTTTTAGAACTTCCATCTTCATACAAGAATTCCACTGTTACCTCTTCTCTAGGTTTTAAGCCCTTTTCAACATTTAAAATATTTATAATCTCAGACCCTTTTAGATTTAATGTCTTTCTCGAATATCCTTCTTTAAATTGAAGAGGTAAAATTCCCATACCAACTAAGTTAGATCTATGTATTCTCTCAAAGCTCTCAGCAATCACTGCTTTAACTCCTAAAAGTTTAGTTCCTTTTGCAGCCCAATCGCGAGATGATCCTGTTCCATATTCTTTTCCAGCAATTACAACAAGATCTACTTTTCTTTTTTGATATTCCATAGAAGCATCAAATACTGGCATTACTTTTTTATCAGGATGAAGCATTGTAACTCCACCTTCTGTACCTGGTGCCATTTCATTTTTAATTCTAATATTTGCAAATGTTCCACGCATCATTACCTCGTGATTTCCTCTTCTTGCTCCATAAGAATTAAAATCCTTTTGTAATACTTGATGGTGCATAAAATAGTCTCCTGTGGGTCCTGACTTTTGAATAGAGCCTGCTGGCGAAATATGATCGGTTGTTATTGAATCTGCTAAAATAAGAAGAGGCCTTGCGTTTTTAATTGGTTTAAATCCTTCTGGTTTATCAGGTAAGTTTTCAAAGAATGGTGGTCGTTTAACGTATGTTGACTTTTGATCCCAATCATAAATGCTACTTGCAACTGTTTTTATTTTCTGCCAGCTAGCTGGTCCTTCTGATACGTTATCATATCTTGATCTGAACATTTGAGCTGAGATCGAAGTTAAAATTGTATCCGCTATTTCTTTATTTGATGGCCAAATATCTTTTAAAAATACGTCTTTACCGCTTTTGTCTTTTCCAAGTGAATCTTTATAAAGATCAACCATCATTGAACCTGCGATAGCATAAGCAACAACAAGCGGTGGTGATGCCAAATAATTTGCTTTAACTTGTGGATGAACTCTACCTTCAAAATTTCTATTTCCTGAAAGAACTGATGCTACATACAATTCACCTTTTGTAATTGCATTATTAATATTGTCATTCAATGGTCCAGAATTTCCAATACAAGTTGTGCAACCATATCCAACTAAATTAAAACCTAATTGATTAAGATAAGTATCAAGTCCTGCTTTTTCTAAATAATCAGTTACAACTTTTGAACCAGGTGCTAGCGAAGTTTTAACCCATGGCTTAGAAGATAATCCTTTCTCAATTGCTTTTTTCGCAAGAAGTCCTGCAGCAATTAAAACGCTAGGGTTAGAAGTATTCGTACAAGATGTGATTGCGGCAATTACAATATTTCCATCTTTTAATTTATAATTTGCATTTTCAACTGGATATTCTTTTAAAGCTGTTCTTTTGATTGTTTCTTTAAAATTCTTATCAAAATCTTTTGCAGCATCCGTTAATAAAACTTTGTCTTGTGGACGTTTTGGTCCTGCAATTGTTGGAACTACTGTGCTGACATCTAGACTTAAAGTATCCGTAAATACCATGCCTGTACTTGTCCATAATCCCTGCTCTTTTGCATAAACTTCTATAAGTTTAATTAAATCTTTATCTCTTCCTGAAAACTCTAAATATTTTAATGTCTCTTCATCAATTGGGAAAAAACCGCATGTTGCTCCATATTCTGGTGCCATATTTGCAATTGTTGCTCTGTCTGCAAGTGATAAATTTTTCAAACCTTCTCCATAAAACTCTACGAATTTTCCAACTACACCTTTTTTTCTTAACATTTGTGTAACTGTTAAAACTAAATCTGTTGCAGTGGTGCCTTCTGGTAACTTTCCTTTAATTTCAAATCCGACAACTTCTGGAATTAACATTGAAATAGGCTGTCCTAGCATCACTGCCTCAGCTTCAATTCCGCCAACTCCCCAACCAAGAACCGCAAGACCATTCACCATTGTTGTGTGACTGTCAGTACCTACTAAAGTATCTGGGTAAGCAGTTAATTCTCCATTTATTTTTGAAGACCAAACTACTTTTGATAAATATTCTAAATTTACCTGATGACAAATTCCTGTTCCTGGAGGAACTACTTTAAAATTATTAAATGCTTGCTGACCCCATTTTAAAAATGAATATCTTTCGCCATTTCTTGAAAATTCTTTTTCAACGTTTAGATCAAATGAGTCTTTGTTTGCATAATTATCAACCATCACTGAATGATCAATAACTAAATCTACTTGTGATAATGGATTAATTTTTTTTGGATCTTTATTTTTTGCTTTCACCGCATCTCGCATTGCAGCTAAATCTGCAACTGCTGGAATTCCTGTGTAATCCTGCATTAAAACTCGAGCTGGTCGATACGCAATTTCAGTATCTGATGTTTTGGTCTTTAACCAACTTTGAATAGCGTTAATTTGGGTTTTATCAACAGTGCTATTATCTTCATAACGAAGTAAATTTTCCAATAACACTTTAAGAGATTTTGGAAGTTTGCTTATATCTTTAAGACCATTCTTCTCAGCTTCTGTTAAGCTATAAATAATGTAATCTTTTCCATTAACTTTAATTGTTTTTTTAGATTTAAAAGAATTAATTTTACTCATAAAGAAAACTGAGATTTATTTACTATCGCAAGCATATAACTTCAACGGTTTATTTTCGTTTTTTGGAAGTTCTTCACACTTTCCATTAAAGCAAATGTTCCAATTCTTAATGTTTGTCTCAGAGGTTGCTAATATCAACTCATCCTTAGCGCTAACTTTTGGTTTATAAACCCACCAACCTTTAATTAATTTTGAATTTGCTGGAGGTTCCATACCAGCGCCCGATCCTCTAACCCTTGCTTCAACAATTTTAAGTTTAGAATTGATAATTTTCCAATCTTCCTGCCATTCAACTTTCTCAACGGAATGAGTCCATACTAATGTAAAAAATGAAATTGCAAAGGTTGTAACTTTAGTTCCTGTTAGAACACACAGGCTCATGTTGAGATTGAGTTATTATTTCTAAATTTAAACCATCTATAAATAATAAATAAGAACATGAGTGCAAAACCTAATTCATCCGTTAATGGAATAGCTACAATCAATAATATTGCAACCATCATACAAATAATTCTCTCAAAAATATTTAATCGTGCATTCATATATCCAACTGCAGCGATACCTAAAAATAAAATAGCAATGACTGCTTTTATACAAATGTAAGCAACAGAAATAACAATTGTTGAAATGTCTTTATTTGCAAGCCCCTGCAACATTAGTTCTGGACTATAAACCGCCATAAATGGCACAACAAAACCTGCTACGGCTAGTTTTACTGCCTCTAAAGAAATTTTAAATCCACTTTCTTTTGCAAATGGCGCTGCTGCAAAACAAGCGAGAGCAACAGGTGGTGTCAGGTCTGCCATAATACCAAAATAAAAAACAAACATGTGACTTATAATTAGAGGTACTCCCAATTTTAAAAGAGCAGGGCCTGCTATTGCAGATGTAATAATATAATTTGGAATTGTTGGAATTCCCATTCCAAGTATAAGACAAATAACCATAGTTAGTAATAAAGATAAAAATAAACTGTTTTCTCCTACTTTAATTACAAACTGACCAAATGTATTTGCTGCACCTGTTAAGGTTAGTGTGCCAATTACAATCCCAACAACTGCGCAAGCAACTCCCACTGGCAATGAAGCTTTACCACCCTCAGCAAGAGCATCTCTACATGAAAGCAAAGTCTCTCTCCCACCCTTAAATATAAAATTAATAGCTACTAACGTTGATATTGAAATTACAATAACTTTTATTCCCATCTCAAAAAATGAAGCAGAAACTAAACCAAGTAAAACCCAAAATATTACTCTTTTATATTTTGACAAAGTTCCTGCAATTGGTGCCCCTAAAATTAAAAATATAATAAATGCAAGACCAATAGTTCCTGCATATAAAGGAGTGTAGCCAGAAAAAAGTAGGTAAACTAATACAGCAAGTGGTAAAACTAAATACCAACCTTCTTTTAAAGCATTTATAACTGAGGGAAGTTCATTTTTTGACATTCCAAGTAGATTTCTTTTTCCAGCCTCTAAGTAAACCATCCACCAACATGAAACATAATAAAGTATTGCTGGTATTATTGCGGCTTTAACAATCTCAAAATATTTAACCCCTAATGTTTCCGCCATAATAAAAGCAACTGCACCCATAACTGGAGGCATGATCTGTCCTCCCATAGAAGAAGTCGCTTCAACACCACCCGCAAAAGCTGGTGAGTAACCATATTTTTTCATTAAAGGAATTGTAAACTGCCCTGAAGTTACAACGTTAGCAATTCCCGATCCTGAAATAGTTCCCATTAATGCAGATGAAGCAACACAAACTTGTGCTGGACCTCCTCTGGTATGCCCAAAAAGACCTAATGCTACATCATTAAAAAGTTTTATCATTCCGGCTCGTTCTAGGAATGAACCAAATAAAATAAATAAAAAAACAAATGTACATGAAACATATATAGGAATTCCATATATTCCCTCTGTTCCGTAGCTCATGTGCTCAATGATTTGCTTAAAATCGTAGCCACGATGTTGGAATATACCTGGAAGATATTTTCCAAAAAAACAATAAAGCAAGAATATAGATGCAATTAAAGTAAGCGCATAACCCATTACTATCCAAGCTGCAGCTAAAACTAATATAAGAGCGATAACTCCAAAAAAAATGTCGGTCGGTAATAGATCGCCATAACGAGTGATAAGTGGCGTGTATTCAATAGTTTGATAAATTGCAATTGCAAAACTTAAAATTCCAGCAATCCAAGATAATATTTTAAATAAACTATTCTGTTTTTTTAACGCGCAAACTAAAGGAAATCCTAATAGTCCTAAAAAACCTACATGTACCGCTCTTAAAATCTGACTAGGTAAATCTAATAGATGCGCAGCGGTAATAACTTGAAATACAGAAAATGAAATAGCAATATAAAATAAGACTTTTCCCTCTAAAGAAGTTGGGAAACTTTCTGTAGAAGGATCATAAAATCCAGCCGATTGTTTTTCGGCTGGATTATCTGAAATATTTTGATTTATATTCACTTTCCCAATCTAAACTAACTAAATAAATAATTAGTTTTCATTTTTTAAATATTACTTAATTAAACCTTTTTCTTTGTAATATTTAATTGCTCCAGGGTGAAGTGGTAATGGAGGATTTTTAGCAGCATCTTTCACATTTATAGCTTGAGCCGCTGAATGTGCTGCCACTAACGCAGGAAGATTTTCATAAAACAACTTTGTCATTTGATAAGCAGTTGCATCTGAAACATCTTTACGTGTAACTAAATAATTAACTACAGCTGCAGTATTAACATCCTCTGTTTGTCCTTTATAAGTATTAGCTGGAATTTTTCCAGAAACGAAAGGAGCTCCCATTTTTTTAATAACAGCATCAGGAACAGAGACAACTGTTATGTCTAATGAGTTAGCAAGATCTTTTAATGAAGCAACACCAAGACCTGCAGATTGCAATGTAGCATCTAATTGTCTATTTTTAATTAGTTCGACTGACTCTTGATAAGGAAGATATTCAATCTTTCCTAAATCTTTATAAGTCATCCCAGCAGCTGCAAAAAGAGCTCTAGAATTTAACTCAGTTCCAGATTTTGCTGCACCAACTGAAAGTCCTTTGCCTTTAAGATCTGCTAAGGTTTTTATTTTAGAGTCTTTAGAAGCTACAATTTGAATATAATTTGGATAAATTGCTCCAATAATTCTTAACTTATCAAGTTTACCTTTGAAACCTGCATCTTCTTTTCCTTCCCAAGCATCTTTTGCTGAATCGCCAAGAACAAATGCTATTTCACCTTTTCCTTCTTGAAGAAGAACTAAATTTTCTACAGAAGCTTTAGTTACCTGAACCTGAACTTTAGAGTCTTTAATATTTTCCCCATAAATCTTTGTAAGCGCTGATCCAAGCGGATAATAAACACCTGATGTTCCACCAGTTAAAATGTTTATAAACTCAGCTGAATTAGAAGTGCTAACTGTAAACAGTAAAGCAGTTAAAATTGATATTATTTTTTTAAACATACTAATCCTTTTTAAATTGTTTATTTTTTTAAATTATAGATTAAAAAAAAGCGTAAACTAGATGAAATATACTATTCTACTTTAGATTGTATTCATCTAATGAATAAAGAATTTTTTAAAAAACCATTTACAATATTAGTAGTAATTAGTTTTTAAAATTACAGAAAAATTAGCTAAAAAAATGACCAAAAGCAAAGAAGAGTGGAAAAAAATTCTTTCAGAGAAAGAATACGATGTGCTTAGAAATGAAGGAACGGAAAGAGCCTACACTAGCGCATTAAATGATGAAAAAAGAGAAGGCAATTATTACTGCATAGGTTGCAATAATAAGCTTTTTAGTTCGAAAATGAAATTTGATAGTGGCACAGGATGGCCTTCTTTCTTTGAAAGTTATCCAGGCGCATTTGAAACAAGCACTGATTATAAATTAATTTATCCAAGAACAGAGTATCATTGCGCAAAATGTAATGGTCATCATGGACATTTATTCGATGATGGCCCAAAACCTACTGGAAAAAGATATTGTAATAATGGAATTGTTTTAAAATTTATTCCAGAAAAAAATAATTAATATGAATAATTCTAATTTTGCATCTGAAGTTAGTAAAAAAGGATTTATTAATCATATTGGGGGAATAGATTTTAAAAAAATTTCTGAGGATACTTTTGAATTTAGCGCAATAGTAAAAAATTATAATCTAAACTCAAAGGGTATAAGTCATGGAGGATATATTGCTGCAATATTAGATAATGGAATGGGCACTGCTGCTTATCATGTGATCGATGGAAAAAGATGTGTGACTATTGCACTAGATATAAAATTTATATCAGCTTCAAAAGAGGGTGACAATTTAATAGGTAAAGTAAAAATATCAAAAAAAACTAATTCATTAGTTTTTGTAATTGCTGAATTATTTGAAAAAAAAAATTTAATTGCAACAGCTTCTGGAACTTGGAAAATTATATAATATTATTTTAATTTTTTTTAATCTAATGAATGTAAAAATTTAAAATACCAAATAAAATAACTCCAAAAAATGACGATAATAAAACATTTTTTTTTGAAATAAAAAGAACAACAATTGTAATTCCCGCTACAAAGATTCTAATAAATGTAGATGTTTGTTCTAATGCGCCAACTGGATGAATAAAGATTCGCGCAATTAATGCGGCTAAAATTCCATATGAAATACAAGATACTAATTTAAATAATTTTCCCTCTTCATTCACAAAGTCTGAGGAAAAAACTCCCAAAAACCTAGGCAAATATGTAGCAACAGCCGTTAAAAGAATTGCAAAATAAATATAAGTTTCAGACATCATTTACCTAATAAAAAAATAGTATGAAATTATTCCAGAGATAATCCCTGCAAGTAATACGGACCAGTCTGGAGTAAATAGAAAAAGAATAGGTGCTAAAATAATTGATAAAAAAACAGTTGCTATAATATGTATTTTATTAAGAACTGAGACAATCATACACATAAAATAAATTGGATTTAAAAAAATGACTGCAACAAAAATTTTTTTATTAATAATTCCTGCAGTATAAAATCCAATTACAGTTGCTATAGTAGATAATATCCAAAGAGTTGATCCTAAACCTAAAAAAAAACTAAAACGATTTTCTTTAGTTATCTTTTCATAGTTAGTAAGCATATAAACCCAACTGGTAACAGCAATAAAATGTGCTAAAAAATAATAATGCCACCTTGGTCTGTTTTTTTGTCTAATAACTGGAACAAGATTTACTGTCATAGGATATAATCTTGCGTTAGTTAAAAAAACAGCAATTAGAATATTTAATAAAGTCCCATTGACTATTAAAGTCTCAGCCATCACAACTTGTCCAGGTAAAGCAAAACCAATTAATGTTGATAAAAAACTTTGAGCAGCATTTAATCCTGAATTTTTAAAAAGAGCACCTAAAGCAAAAAAACTAGCTGCAAGACTAATTCCTGGAATTCCTAGCGCAGTAAAACAACCGTCTTTAAAATTATTATCAAAAGTTTTATTCATAAATTAATTTTAGTGCTTAAAATTCTATAAGCCAGAAATAGCAAAGCAAATCCTGATAATCTACTTATTAAATTTGGATAGTTTTTAAGAAAGATTGCTATTCTGCTTGATACGCCTGCATAAATTGTTAAGAAAAAAAAATCTAAAATGACGTGAGTTGTCATTAAAATAATAAAATGAACTATGAAATTATTATTAGGATCTAAAAAAGTTGGAAACATAACTACAAAAAAAACTATTGCACCGGGACTAAATAAAGCTGAAACAAAACCATCTTTAAATAAATCTAATGCTGATCTAGTCCCAAAAGTTTTATCGATTGTAACGCCTGTCTTTCTTTTTAAAAATCTTAAAGCCAGATAAATTAAGTACAATGCTCCAATCCATTTAAAAGCATCTAAAATCTGCGGATGAGGCTTCATTAAAGTATAAATTCCAAACGTCGCACATATCATCTGAATTGCGTTAGCGGAAACATCTCCTATCCCCGTCCACAAACTTTTTGGAAATCCATAATTCATTGAATTGGTAATAATTAAAATTCTTTGCGGTCCAGGTGTAATAAAAAGTATTGTTATTAATTGAACAAAAAGTAAAAAATTGTTTGGAATCATTAATAAATCTAGATCTATATTGACTAATTATCTTAATAAAGTTATTTAACTTGTGCGCCGAGTTATTTCAAATTGCGGGCGCTTTATAAATCCAGCTAAAGCGAAGCACTTAATAACCGCCGCTTTATCTGGTGGTTTTTTTTGAAAAATTCCAAAAAAACCTTTGTTTAAAATAAATTATGAACAAAGATTTAAATATTAGTTTTGAATTCTTCCCCGCTAAAGATGAGCTTGGCCATGAGAATCTATGGTTGAGTCTTAAAAAACTTGAGCAATTCTCGCCTAAATTTGTTTCCGTTACTTTTGGAGCTGGAGGAGGCGAAAGAGATAAAAGCGATTTTTTAGTTAAAAAAATAAATAATAAATCAAATACTCCAGTTGCGGGTCATCTTACTTGTGTTGATATGAGTAAAGATGAAATTAATTCAATTGCACTTGATTGGTTAAATAATGGAATAAATAGAATTGTGGCTTTGAGAGGCGATGTAAGAAAGATTAATTCAAAATATGTTCCTCATAAAAAAGGTTATATCAATGCAGCCGATATGGTTAATGGATTAAAAAAACTTGGTAATTTTGAAATTTCAGTTGCAGGATATCCTGAAAAGCATCCAGAATCAGAAAATGAGATTAAAGATCTTGAAAATTTAAAAAATAAAGTTGATCAAGGAGCTGACAAAATAATTACACAATTCTTTTTTAATGACGAAAAATTTTTAAGATTCAGAGATAAAGCAATTGCTGTTGGAATTAAAGTACCAATAATTCCTGGTATTCTTCCTATAGATAATTTTGAAAAAATAAAAAACTTTAGCAAAAAATGTGGAACAACTATCCCAAATTGGGTCGAACAAGAATTTAACGGATTAGAGAAAGATAATGAAATACAAAAAATCGTTGGAGCAAGTATTGCATGTGATTTAGTTAAAAAATTACAAGCGGAGGGAGTTAATGAATTTCATTTTTATACACTAAATAAATATGAACTTAGCTATGCTGTATGCAAACGACTTATTGCAGACAAAATAAAAATTAAAAAAAATCAACCAAAGGAGTTACACGTATGACAATAAAAGTAAATTGTATTGGTTATCCAAGAATAGGTCCAAAAAGAGAATTAAAAACTGCTTTAGAAAAATATTGGAAATCTGAAATTTCTGAAAGTGATTTATTAAAATGTGCTAGTGAATTAAAAAAAAATAACTGGCAAACACAAAAAGATAATGGAGTAGATTTTATTTGTTCTAATGATTTTTCTTTTTATGACCAAGTTTTAGATACCATTTGCTTAGTAGGTTCAATTCCAGAAAGATACAGACATAAAGACGATAAAGTTTCCTTTAAAACTTATTTTGCAATGGCGCGTGGGTCTCAAACAAAAGATTTGGATGTTCCAGCGCTTGAAATGACAAAATGGTTTGACACTAACTATCATTATTTAGTGCCTGAATTTTCAAAAAATCAAAAATTTAAATTAAGTTCTAACAAGCCGTTTGATGAATTTGATGAGGCCAAAAAATTAGGCTTTAATACTAAACCAATTATTCTAGGACCTCTTACTTTTTTAAGCCTAGGAAAAACTGCTAGCGAAGCTTTCAAAAGTATTGATTTATTAGATAATTTACTTCCAGTTTATGCTGAGATTTTATCTGGTTTAAGTAAAAAAGGTGCTGAGTGGATCCAAATTGATGAACCTATTTTAGTAAAAAATCAAAATGCTGATTTTAATAAACTCATCAAAAATACTTTAAATCAATTAAAAAAATTTGCAGGCTCGTCTAAAATTATCTTAACAACTTACTTTGAAAAACTAGATACCGAAGTTGAAAAAGAAATTTTAGAGAGCGATGTAGATGGTATTCATGTTGATTTAATTCGTGGAAAAATATCAAATATAAATTCTTTAAAAGATTCTAATAAAACAATTTCTATTGGAATTGTTGATGGAAGAAATATTTGGAAATCCGATATTAATAATAAAATTGAACAAGTAAAAGAATATTCAAAGAATATTAAAGACCTGTGGATTTCATCTTCTTGTTCGTTGTTACATACTCCTTATGATTTAGGATTAGAAACTAAAGTTCCTGAAAAAATTAGAAAATGGCTGTCATTTTCTAAACAAAAATTAATTGAACTTAATCATATTAAAATTTCTTTAAACAAAGGTAATAATGAAATCAAAAATTATTTAGATGAAAACAAAAAAGATATCACAAGCAGAAAAACTTCTGAATTAATTCATGATGATATAGTTAAACAAAGAGTAAAAAATATCACAAAAGAGATTTTAAGTAGAAAATCTAACTTTGTTAAAAGATCAGAAATACAAACTAAGGTGTTTAAATTACCTTTATATCCAACAACAACTATTGGATCTTTTCCTCAAACATCTGATGTAAGAAATGCTAGGGCAAAATTTAAGAAAAATGAACTAAGCTTAAAAGAATATGAAGATTTTCTAAAAACTAAAACAATCGACGCTATCAAAAAACAAGAGCAAATAGATATCGACGTTATTGTTCACGGGGAGTTTGAGAGAAATGACATGGTTGAATACTTTGGCGAGCAGCTTAAAGGATTTACATTTACATCTAGTGGCTGGGTACAAAGTTATGGTTCACGATGCGTAAAACCTCCAATTATTTTTGGGGATGTTTCTCGTCCAGAATCTATGACGGTACAATGGTCAAAATTTGCACAAAACCAAACAAAGAAAATTGTTAAAGGAATGTTAACGGGTCCAATAACAATTTTACAATGGTCTTTTGTTAGAGATGATCAACCAAGAAAAGATACAGCATTACAAATTGCTTTTGCAATAAGAGATGAGGTTGAAGATCTTGAAAACAATGACATTAAAATGATTCAAATTGATGAACCTGCATTAAGAGAAGGTTTGCCTCTAAAGAAAAATGATTGGAAACAATATTTAGATTGGGCAGTTAAAGCTTTCCAAATTTCTGCTGCTGTTGCAAAAGATGAAACTCAAATTCACACACATATGTGTTATGCTGAATTTGAAGATATTATTGATGCTATCGCTGCTCTAGATGCTGATGTTATCTCAATAGAAACATCAAGATCTAGAATGGAATTATTAAAAACATTTGAAAAGTTTAAATATCCTAATGAAGTAGGACCTGGTGTTTATGACATTCATTCTCCTAGGGTTCCTAATAAAAATGAGATGAAAGAACTGATTCAAAAAGCATCTAAATTAATTGATAAGAAAAGAATTTGGGTAAACCCAGATTGCGGACTTAAAACTAGAGGTTGGCCTGAAACAATAGCTGCACTTGAAACTATGGTGCAAGCGGCGAAAGAATTAAGAACCGAAAAATGAAAAAAACAAAACTTGGAACTAACACTAATTTAATTCGAGGAGGATTAAACAGAAGTCAGTTTAATGAGACTTCTGAAGCGTTATTTCTAACATCAGGATTTGTTTACGATAGTGCAGAACAAGCAGAAGCTATTTTTAAAGGTAGCAAGAAAGGTTTTCAATATACTCGTTACTCAAATCCAACTGTTGAATCATTTGAAAAAAGATTGGCGCTTCTAGATGGTTCTGAAGATTGTTTTGCAACAGCAAGTGGAATGGCTGCTGTTTTCTTTTCATTAATGTGTCAATTAAAAGCTGGGGATCATTTAGTTTCTTCTTCTGCATTATTTGGATCCTGTAAAGAGATTATAAAAAATATTCTACCTCGATATGGAATTGAAATAACATTTGTAAATGGAAAAAATATAAATGAATGGAAAAAAGCAATTAAGAAAAATACAAAAATTTTTTTCTTTGAAACCCCTTCAAATCCACTCTTAGAATTAATTGATATTAAGGCTGTTTGTAATATTGCAAAAAAACGTAAAATAAAAACTATTGTAGACAATATTTTTGCAAGCCCTGTTTTACAAAAACCAGTTTTGCTAGGAGCTGATATTATTGTTTATTCTGGAACAAAGCATATTGATGGGCAAGGAAGAGTTTTAGGTGGGGCAATATTATCTTCAACAAAATTTAAAGAAAATATTTTAAAACCTTATTTAAGACATACGGGTCCTGCCATTAGTCCTTTTAATGCTTGGGTTTTGCTAAAAGGTTTAGAAACTATTAAAATTAGAGTAGAGGCTCAATCAAATACTGCTTTAGAAATTGCTCAGTTTTTAGACAAGCATTCTAAAGTCGAAAAAGTATTTTATCCATTTTTAAGAAATTTTTCTCAATATTCGCTTGCTAAAAAACAACAAACCCTTGGTGGAACAATCTTGAGTTTTAAAATTAAAGGAAAAAAGAAAGAGGCATTCAAATTTATTAATAAATTAAAAATATTTGATATCTCTAATAATTTAGGTGACACAAAATCTATTGTTACTCATCCAACTACAACTACTCACCGTATTTTGACTGAAAATGAGAGAATATCCCTTGGTATTACTGAAAATTTAATAAGGCTATCTATTGGTTTAGAAACAGCTTCTGATCTAAAAAAAGATATCGCAACAGCGTTAAAATAAAAATTATATTTTTAATCTTTCAACAATCTTATTATTTAATAAATGAGTATTTAAAATCTCATCAATATCTTTTGAGTTTTTAAAAGAATACCAAACCCCTTCTGGGTATATAACCATAACGGGTCCAAGCTCACATCGATCCAAACAACCAGATTTATTAATTCTAATTTTTTTATTAAGTTTCAAATCTTTGATCTTTGTTTTTAATTCTATTTGTAATTTTTCTGAATTTTTTGAACTACAACAACCTTTTGGATTAGAGTCAGGTCTTTTATTAATGCAACAAAAAACATGTTTTTCAAAAAACATTTAAATATTTTTTGTTAAGATTTTGACTAAAAAAAAATAAATTGGTCTTGGTAAAATTTGTAATATTTTAAAAATAATTTTCATCTGAATTGGAAAGGTAATGTCATATTTTTTTCCTAATAATCCCTCAAAAATAATTTCAGCGGCTTTATCTGCTTCCATAATAAATGGCATATCAAATGTATTTTTCTCTGTTAGTCTAGACTTAACAAAGCCAGGATTAATAATGCTTAGAGAAATATTATTTTTATCACAATCAATTTTAATAGACTCAAAATAATTAATCATAGCAGCTTTAGAAGGTCCATAAGATGAGGAGTTAGGTAGCCCTCCAAATCCTGCAAGCGAACTGATAGCTGCAAGATGACCAAATTTTTGAGATTTAAAATGAGGCAGCAAAATTGAAAAGCAGTTAATCATACCAAAAAAGTTAACAGCAAAAGTTTTTTCAAATAAATCTAATTTAATATCGAAAGTATCATGAGGCTCATAATAACCAGAACAATATACAGCTAGATCAATAGTTTTAAATTCTTTTATAATTTCATTAACGATTCTCTGACAATTTACTTTATCTGTAACATCTAAAGAAAATGTTGATATTTTTGTTCTTCTTGAATTAAATTCTAATTTTAAATTTTGTAATTTTTCCTGAGTTCTTCCTAATAAAATTAGATTATCACACTGATCTAGGTATTTTTTACCAAGCTCGTAACCTATACCAAAAGTGGCACCTATAATTACAACATTCATAAATTTTACTTGATTAGCAACTATTAAAAATTATCATTAGTGATATAAGATAATACTGATATGGCATCAAGAATTGAATCTGACAGTTTTGGTAAAATTAAAGTTCCAGCAGATAAATATTGGGGTGCTCAAACTGAACGTTCATTAAAATACTTTAAAATTGGAAAAATATTAGTTCCCCTAGAGATAATAAGAGCTATTGCCATTATTAAAAAAGCCGCTGCTATTGTTAATTTTAAATTTAAATCTTTAGATAAAAAAATTGCCCAAGCCATTATCAAAGCCTCAGATGAGGTAATTAAAGGAAAATTTAATAATCATTTTCCACTTAAAGTTTGGCAGACAGGTTCTGGAACTCAGACCAACATGAACGTTAATGAAGTTATTTCTAATCGGGCAATAGAAATTTTAGGTGGAAAAATCGGATCAAAAAAACCGGTTCATCCAAATGATCATGTAAATAAATCCCAATCTACAAATGATACCTACCCTAGCGCTATTCACATAGCGGTTGCCATTGATGTAAAAAAAAGACTTCTTCCTTCTTTAAAATTATTAGAAAAAGAATTAGCTATAAAAGTAACTAAATTCAAAAATATAGTTAAAATTGGAAGAACGCATCTTCAAGATGCAACTCCGTTAACTTTAGGGCAACAATTTTCTGGCTATCACATGCAAATTAAAAATTGCATCAAACGTGTAGAAATTGCTTTAAAAGAAATTTATTTCCTTGCTCAAGGAGGAACAGCTGTTGGTACAGGCATTAATACTAAAAAAGGCTTTGATAAAAAAATTGCATTAGAGATTAAAAAAATTACTAAACTACCGTTTAGAACTGCCCCAAATAAATTTGAAGCGCTTGCAAGTCATGAGCCATTAGTAAATTTATCTGGTACATTTAATACTCTTGCTGTTGCATTGATGAAAATTTCAAACGATATAAGATTTCTTGGCTCAGGTCCAAGAGCAGGTTATGCCGAACTTATTCTTCCAGAAAATGAACCTGGATCATCAATCATGCCTGGCAAAGTAAACCCAACACAGTGCGAGGCTGTTACTATGGTTTGTTCCAGAGTCATTGGTAACCATACCACAATAACAGTTGCAGCATCCAACGGACATTTTGAATTAAACGTATTTAAACCAGTGATTGGTCATAGCATGATACAATCTGTTGAATTGCTTTCTGACTCTATTGAATGTTTTGTTAAGTACTGTCTAAAAGGTCTTAAAGCAGATACAAAAAGAATTTCTCAATTATTAAATAGCTCTTTGATGTTAGTAACTGCTCTTGCTCCAAAAATTGGGTACGACAATGCTTCGATGATTGCAAAAAAAGCTCACAAGAATGGAACATCTTTAAAAGAAGAAGCTTTAAAAAGTGGGTTGGTTGATGAAAAAGAATATGATCGATTAATTAACCCAAAAAAAATGACGCACCCAAATTAAAACAAGAAACTATAAATTCTAGGATCTAAAACATTCAAAATATCTTTATTTAAACGTAAATTAAATTCCTCTTGGGCGATATTTAGATTATTTTTATTAAATTTTTTATTATCATTTCCAATAATTTCGGTTACTACCACTCTTCCCTTTCTCATATTTAAATCTCCCTTCATTTTTCCAGAAAAACTAGCATTAGGCAAAAGCGCTATTTTCTCCCTTGCACCATTGGTATTTTTATAAAAGTTTTTAATGTTTGCGAGTTCAATTTGTGAATTAAAAAAGAAAATTGTCTCTCTATTTTGAGTTATAAAACGACCATTTATTTTTAATAAATCATTAAATTTTGAAATTAGGTTCAATTCTTTGATATGAACATCCCCTCCTTCAACAACTATAAGAGCATTACCGTCTGAAAAAAGATTATGATTAGTAACCATGTTTTTAAAATTTAATTTAAAAACACCATAAAAATCTTCATGAATATTAAATAACTTATTATGTACTAAATATTCTTTAAGATTTTTATTCGATAATTTTTTAAAATTTGTATCTACAAAATTAAATTCACTAATAAATGCAAGTCTTGGTTTAAAATCAATTTTAGCCGAACCATCTCCTTTATAAAGAAAAGAATTAACTAAAATATTTTTTAAATCTACATACTCATCTTTTAAATCAAAATTAAATTGTAATGTTAAATTATTTAAGCCAATAGTACTTAAAGTGTTTGCAAATCTAATTTTTGCGTTTCCTAAAAATTCATTTTTTAAAAAATTAATGTCACTTAAATCTGCATCAAAATAAAATTTAAGATCATTAGACTTGATTGACAAACGTCCAATGCTTTTATCTTTACTTCTTGCACTTTGGAATGTGCTTACAAAGGGTAAATTAAAGAGATTTCCATTTAAATCAAATCTTCTTAAGTTTCCTTTATCAAAAATAATATCACTATTAATATCACTAATCTCAATAAAATTTTTATTTGACGAATATTTTAAATCTAAGTTGTTAACTTTAATTGCTTTAAGATCTTTAATGGAATCTGTATTTTTAAAAAAATTATCAAAATAATTATTTTCTAATTCAATAATTCCATCAACAATTTCAATGTCTGTAATTTTAAAATTTCTAAAAACTATATTAAAAATATTTATACGTAGATTAATTTTATAAATATTACCAATATAAATATCTTCTTTTTTATTAATTTCGAAAATATCTACAGAAAATAATTCGATATGAGGTCTTAAAAATGGTTTATAAGAAATCTTCTCGTTAATTTTAGTCTTGATAAAAAACTTCTCTTGAATTTGATTTTCTATCTCAGGTTTATATCGATCTAGATCAATAAAGAATGGTAATAAAAAAATAATTAAAACTAAGAATGCAAAAGCAACCATCGCTCTGCTGTATATTTTATGATTATAAAAAGATTTTAATGAGTTTAATAACTTTAAAGACTGTAATTTCCTAAGAATCATTTAATTTTTGTTATATTATGTTAACTACTTGATCTATTTGATTTTATGAATTCCACTAGCCAAAATTACTTATTAAACCTTAATAATCAACAAAAAGAAGCTGTTATTCATACTGACGGACCATTATTAATTTTGGCTGGAGCAGGATCTGGAAAAACTAAAGTTCTAACAACTCGTGTTGCTCATCTTATAGAAACTAAAAAGTGTTGGGCCAATCAAATTCTTTGCGTAACTTTTACTAATAAAGCCGCAAATGAAATGCGTGAAAGAATTTTAAAACTTCTAAGTACTCAATCCTCATCTTTGCCTTGGCTTGGAACTTTTCACTCAATTAGCAATAAAATTTTAAGACGTCATGCAGAGGCTGTGGGTTTAAAATCTAATTTTACAATCCTAGATACTCTTGATCAACTAAGACTAATAAAAAATATAATTGAGTCAGAAAATATCGATATAAAAAAAATTCCACCTAAATTAGTTGCTGCCTTTATAGATGATTGGAAAAATAAAGGTCTTACACCTGCTGAAGTTAAAGTTGGTAATGAGAACTATATTAAAGATACTGCATTAAAAATATATAGAATTTATCAGCAACGATTAAAGATTATGAACTGCGTAGATTTTGGTGATCTAATCTTGCATTGCGTAACAATATTTAAAACTATGCCTGAAATACTAGAATTATATCATAATAATTTTAAGTATATTCTTGTAGACGAATATCAAGATACAAACTTTATTCAAAATATTTGGTTAAATTTATTATCGAAAAAAAATAACAATTTATGCTGCGTAGGAGATGATGACCAATCTATCTATAGTTGGCGTGGTGCTGAAGTTAAAAATATTTTAAATTTTGACAAACTAAACGCAAATACAAAAGTTATTAAATTAGAGCAAAACTACAGATCAACGCAAAATATTTTAGATACTGCTTCTTCTTTAATTTCAAATAATGAAGATAGACTTGGTAAAAAACTATGGTCTGAAAATTCTAAAGGAGATTTGATAGAAGTAAATTGCTACAACAATGGATATGATGAAGCGATTGCCGTCGCAGATGAAATCGAAAAAAATTTATCAAAAGAACATTCTCTTAATCAAGTATCCATATTAGTTCGGGCTGCTTTTCAAACAAGAGAGTTTGAAGACCGATTTATAAAAATTAATTTACCTTATAGAGTTATTGGAGGATTAAAATTTTATGATCGCGCTGAAATAAAAGATGCTATTTGTTATATTAGAATTATTTACCAAGAAAATGATGATCTTGCTTTTGAAAGAATTATCAACACTCCAAAACGTGCAATTGGAGATGCTACTCTAAAAGAAATTCATAAAATTGCTAAGGAGAAAAATATTAATTTAGAACAAGCGTCACTCATATATTGCGAACAAGAAAATCCAACTGGAAAAACTATTCTAAGTTTGAAAAAAATTATTACCGACATTCAGTTATGGAGAAAATTATCAAAAGAAATAACTCATTATGAACTAACGGAAAGAGTCTTGGACGAATCTGGCTATTCCCAAATGCTTATGAATGAAAAAACGCCAGAGGCTGACAGTAAATTAGAGAACTTAAAGGAATTAATATTATCAATGAAAAATTATAGTAGCCTTCAAGATTTTCTTGAAAATATCTCATTACAAACCTCAATAGATGAGGATTGGAATGGTGAAAAAATAAATTTAATGACTATGCATGCCGCTAAAGGACTTGAATTTGATTTAGTTTTTTTGCCAGGCTGGGAAGAGGGATTATTTCCTCATCAAAAATCAATTGATGAAAAAGGACATCAAGCAATAGAGGAGGAAAGAAGACTTGCTTATGTTGCGATTACTAGAGCAAAGAAGAAATTATTTATTTCTTTTGTAAACAATAGAAGAATTTATGGAGGCAAGAGAGATAGGGACATAGACTGGATGCCAACACTTCCTTCTCGTTTTATTGAGGAACTTCCTAAAGACAATATCAACATGAAAAATCATTTTTCAGAGTATCAAAAAAGTGATTTTGATTTTAATCAGGAGATTGACTACGACAAACCATCGAGAAGTCCTGGCTGGGAAAGGCTAAAACAAGCAAAAAAAAATATAAATAATTTTAATAAAATTAGCTACAGTAATAATAATACAATTTTTAAAGTTGGCGAAAGTGTAACTCATGATGATTTTGGCAATGGAAAAGTAATTCATATAGAAGATAATAAACTTATAATTATTTTTAAAAAATATGGTGAAAAAAAAATAATTGACAAATTTATAAAAAAAATTAATGAATAAAATTAATCAATTAAAAAATCTTATAAATAAACAAAA
>OGWG01000045.1_pt1 | contig 19675 bp, 20 predicted proteins | sample 1575911 | NCBI WGS metagenome assembly OGWG01 (sample SAMN07581534, study PRJEB24739) | freshwater metagenome
CGTGTTTAACAACAACGGCGTTTACCGTGGTACGGATGTGAACCCTACCGGTGGTGCGGATGTTGCGCCAACCGTGTTTGTAAAAAATGCGCGTTACGACAAGATGATGGAGGCGTTTGGCGGCGTTGGTTATAACGTCACCACTCCCGAGGAATTGACTGATGCATTGAACAAGTCACTCGCCTCTGGTAAGCCAACGGTCATCAATGCTGTGATTGACGAAACTGCGGGTACTGAGAGCGGTCGTTTGACCAACCTCAACCCAGCTTCTACTGCAACCAAGAAGTAATCATTTATTGATATAAAGAGTCCAAAGGAGATTCAAAATGAGTAAACCACTAGACGGAATTCGGATTATCGATTTCACCCACGTACAAGCAGGCCCTGCTTGCACCCAATTGCTTGGCTTTTATGGCGCCGACGTGATTAAAGTAGAGCGTCCTGGCTCTGGCGACGTGACCCGTAGTCAGTTGCGTGATATTCCCGATGCCGATGCTTTGTATTTCACGATGCTTAACGGTAACAAGCGTTCCTTAACCTTGGATACCAAGACCCCAGAGGGTAAAGAGGTGCTCGAGAAGTTAATCAAGGTCTCTGATGTGATGGTTGAGAACTTTGGTCCAGGCGCTTTAGATCGCATGGGTTTCTCATGGGATCGCATTATGGAATTGAACCCCAAGATGATCTTGGCTTCAGTCAAAGGTTTCTCAGACGGTCATTCGTATGAGGATTTAAAAGTGTATGAGAACGTCGCTCAGTGTGCTGGCGGTGCGGCATCGACCACTGGTTTCTGGGACGGCCCTCCCACTGTATCCGCTGCTGCATTGGGCGACAGTAATACGGGTATGCACTTGGCAATTGGTATCTTGACTGCTCTCATGCATCGTCAAAAAACAGGCAAAGGTCAAAAGGTGGCTTGCTCGATGCAAGACGCTGTATTGAATCTCTGCCGCGTGAAGTTGCGTGACCAACAGCGCTTGGATCGCGTTGGTTACCTCGAAGAGTATCCACAGTATCCTCATGGCAAATTTAGTGATGTCGTGCCCCGTGGTGGTAACGCTGGCGGCGGCGGTCAGCCTGGTTGGGTCTTAAAGTGCAAAGGTTGGGAAACCGATCCAAATGCCTATATTTATTTCACGATCCAAGGTCATGCTTGGGAGCCAATTACCAAAGCCCTTGGCAAACCAGAGTGGGCAACCGATCCAGCCTATATGACTGCGCAAGCTCGTCAAGACAAGATTTTTGATATCTTCGCGACCATTGAAGATTGGCTCAAAGATAAGACGAAGTACGAAGCGGTTGATATCTTGCGCAAGTTTGATATTCCCTGCGCACCTGTCCTCTCCATGAAAGAGATCGCTGAATCACCTGATTTGCGTGCTAGCGGATCCATTGTTGAAGTGGATCACAAAGTACGTGGCAAGTACCTCACGATTGGTAGTCCAATCAAGTTCTCTGAATTGAAAGTCGAAGTGAAGCCATCTCCAGTATTGGGTGAGCACACCGATGAGGTTCTATCTGATCTTGGCTATAGCAAAGAGCAAATTGCTCAATTGCATGCGGCAAAAGCAGTTTAATCGGTATAGCGCTTAAGTAATGGCGCCTTCGGGCGCCATTTGCTTTTCAGGGGAGAGACATCAACCATGAGCAACGAGGTCGATCTTCATCAACTCATTGAGGTGATTGGTGATGCTGTCGTTGTCTCCAATGTGGCGGGCAAAATCACTTTGTGGAATCGCGCTGCCGAGGACATGTTTGGATACACCGCTACAGAGGCATTAGGACAAAATCTCGACATCATTACACCTGAACGATTTCGGGTGCGTCATTGGGAGGGCTATCACCACTCCATGGAAACGGGCAGAATTTTTTAAAGCTGGCTTAAACAGGCTAACATTGTCTTTAACTTCTTTATTATTAATTAACACTTCATAATACAAAGTTGCTCCATCAATATTTATATCATTTATAACAATTGTGTCTTTGAATAGACTAGTAAATGCAAAGTTTACATTAATATTTTTAATCTGAATAATGTTCTTATTTTTAAAACCGTCTAAATTTTTAATTTCAACATTACTAATTTTAATAGAAGACCCCAAAATGCTGGTGTCTATTTTTCCAACAGAGACCTGCTGTCCTAAAGCCTGAGTGCCTTGATCAATAATTAAATTTTTAACTATTTTATCTACTCTATAACTTAAAAAATCTAAAAATAAGAAGGCTATACTTAGAAAAACTACTGAAAGGATAATAAGTTTTTTTTTATTCATATAGTAAAAAGCAAGATCATAACAATTATAGGAAATAATAAAATAAAACCTATTAATTTATTTTTAATAAAAAAATATTTTATTACTTCTAAAAAATCTTTAATGACCATTAATGTATATCAATATATAAAATTAAAATTTTATCAATATAGATTTGAATGAATACGTCCATACCGAAGATAAATAAAATTCTAAACGTGGTTAAAATTCATAATGAAGAATTAATTGATAATTATTCCTGGATTAAACAAAAAAATTGGAAAGAAGTAATATTAGATCCTAATAAATTAAATACCCCAGTTAAAAAATATCTAGATGAAGAAAATTTATTTAAAGAAGAACAACTTAAAGATATCAAGGACATAGAAAAAAAACTTTTTGAAGAATTAAAATCTAAAATCAAAAATGAGGATAATTCTGTTCCAAAAAAAGATGGGGATTATTATTATGCCTATAAATATAACAAAAATAGCGAATACCCAATTTATTATAGAAAAAATATTAAAAATAATTTTGAAGAAATTATTTTAGATTGTGAAAAAAAATCTAAAACACATTCTTACTTTAATGTAGCCACTATATCACATAGTCATAATCATAAGTATCTAGCTTATAATATAGATACTAACGGCTCTGAATACTTTTCAATATTTATTGAAAACATTGAAACAAAAGAAATATTAAGTCCTGAAATAAAAAATACCACTGGCGATATTATTTGGTCTTTAGATAATAACTATATTTTCTATGTTGGATTAGATCAAAATCATCGTCCTACAAAAGTTTTTAAACACAAAATTGGTTCTGATAGTGAAAAAGATTTGTTAATTTATGAAGAAAAAGACCCCTCTTTCTTTTGTTCTATAAATTTATCAAAAACAAAAAAATATCTATTTATTAGAACGGCAGATCACGAAACTTCTGAATATCTTTTTATCAATCTAAAATTAAATCAAACAACGCCAATTCTTTTTAAAAAAAGAATTAAAAAAATTGAATATGACTTAGACCATCATGAAAAATTTTTTGTAATAAGCACAAATATCGATAATGCAAAAAATTTTAAAATAATGATTAGTCATGAAGAATCTTATCAAAAATGGGAAGAATTTATTACTTATGAGAGGATTAATTTAATCTTAGATTTTATCTTATTAAAAGACTGGCTTGTAAGATTAGAAAGAACTGAAGGTTCTGAAAATATAATCATATTAAATCTTAATAATAAGAATCAACATAAAATTAGTTTTGATGAAGAAGCATATAATCTTTCATTAGATCATGGGTATGAATATGAAACAGATACATTCAGATACTCATATTCATCTCCTACCACACCAAAGAGTATTTTTGACTATGACTGTAAGTCAAAAAAACAGGAATTAAAAAAAACTCAAGAAGTTCCTTCTGGTCACAATAAAGATGATTATATTTGCAAAAAAATATTTGCCACAGCACATGATAATGAAAAAATTCCAATTACAATCCTTTATAAAAAAGGAATTAAATTAGATTCTAGTAATCACTTATTGCTTTATGGATATGGATCTTATGGAATATCTATACCAAGCAATTTCTCTACTAATAGATTAAGTTTGGTTGATAGAGGAATTATCTATGCAATAGCCCATATTCGAGGTGGCAAAGAAAAAGGATATGAATGGTATGAAAATGGAAAACTTCTAAATAAAAAAAATACTTTTTTAGATTTTATAAGTTGCGCCGAAAAATTATGTGAAGATAAATATACATCTCCTAAAAAAATTATTGCTCAAGGAGGTTCTGCAGGCGGTTTATTAATGGGCTATATTGCAAATGAACGTCCAGATTTATTTCTTGGAATAATCGCGCAAGTACCTTTTGTTGATATTTGTAACACTATGCTTGATGAGGATCTGCCTTTAACTGTTACAGAAATCCCAGAATGGGGAGATATTAAAAATGATAAAAAATCTTTTCTATATGTAAAAAGTTATTCACCTTATGATAACGTAAAAAAACAAAACTACCCCCATATGTTAGTTACTGGAGGCATTTCTGATCCTAGAGTTACGTATTGGGAAATGACAAAATGGGTTGCAAAATTAAGAGAAAATAAAACAGATGATAATTTATTATTACTTCATATGAATATGACGGCTGGGCATAGTGGTGCTAGTGGACGATTTGATTATCTTAAAGAAATAGCGATGGAATATGGTTTTGTTTTAAAGATATGTAAAATGCTATCTTAATTTTTTTTCTACTCGATCCCAGAAAAACTTTTCTAATCTTACTCCATTTAATTTATTGATCTCTTGAATTCCAGTTGGAGAGGTTACATTAATTTCTGTTAAATAATTACCAATAACATCAATGCCTGTAAAAAATAATTTATTCTTCTTTAAGAAAGGTTTTAAAGTATGACATATCTTTTTATCTCTTCTTATTAAACCAACTTTCTTAGCAGTTCCTCCAGTATGAAAATTAGCAGTAACACTTCCTTTTTTTGGTATTCTTGCAACAGAACCAGCATATTCACCATCTATTAAAATAATTCTTCTGTCTCCATCTTTAATTTCATTTAAATATTTTTGTATTACTATTGGCTGGTTGTATTTATTAATTAATTTTGAAATTTTCTTTTTTAAAACAATATTTGTTCCATCTAATTTTGAAATTCCTTCACCTCCATTACCATAGAGCGGTTTAATAATTGTTTTTTTATATTTTTTTTGAAAATTAAAACACCGTTCAATATTTTTAGAAATAAGTGTAGGTGGAATGATATTTTTAAAATTGAACATTGATAATTTTTCAGGATTATCTCTGATTGATTTAGGATTATTTAAAATAAGAGTTTTATTAGAAACCATCTCAAGGAGATAAGTTGCGGTAATATAACTCATATTAAATGGCGGATCCTGTCTAACCAAAACAACATCATAATCATCAAGAAATATTTTTTGAGTTTCAAATTTTTTAAAAAAAATTTTTTTATTCGGAAATAATCTAAAAATATTACCCAAAGCAGCTACTCGTCCATTTTCGTAAATCAAATTCTCTGGTAAGTAATGGAATAGTCTATACCCTCTTTTTTGTGCCTCTAAAGCTAAAATATATGTACTGTCTGATTTAATATTAATGGACTCAAGCGGGTCCATTTGAATGGCTATTTTAAAATGCTTCTTCATCAAAGATTTTGAATATATCCTGTTTCCATCTAGTATTATACTTTTCTATAAGTGACTGAGCTGGTGATTTTTTATCTTTAATAAAATTATGAATATCTTTTAGGAAAATATTCTCATCCATTCCTTTACTGTTAATCTGATTTCTATTTTTCAATCCCAAAGCTGACAAATCTACTAACTTCTTAGCATGATCAAATATTTTTTTATTTTTAATCTCAGTATCAAAACCTTTTTTTGGAACTTCTAAATATGCATTATAAATATCTTGGTAATTCCAACTTTCTACATATTCTAAAGCTAAATTTAATGAACTATCATCATAAAGAAGGCCAGTCCAAAATGCAGGTATTGAACATATGCCTGCTGATGAGCAAGAATCTGCAGATCTGATCTCTAAATATTTTTTTAATCTTAATTCAGTAAAAATAGTTGATATATGATTTTCCCAATCTTGAATGGTCGGTTTTTTGTTTGGATAATTTTTTAATTTTCCAGAAATAAAATCATTAAAACTTTCACCTGTACAATCAATATATTCATCATCCTTAATTATAAAATACATTGGAACTTTTAGTGCAAAATCAACATAACGTTCAAAACTATTTTCATCCTGCAAAAAAAATTCTGGAATTCCAGATCTGTTTTTATCGGTATTTTGCCAAATATGAGTTCTGTAAGATAAATAACCATTCAACTCTTTTTCTTTAAATGGAGAATTAGAAAACAAAGATACAGCTACGGGGGTTATAGCTGCTATTAATTTTGATTTTTTTTTATAATCAGCTTCATTTAAATAATCTAAATTAACCTGCGTGGCGCAAGTTCGATGCATCATATCTAGCCCATTTCTACCAACGCTCGGCATATACTTTCTCATAATTTCATATCTTTTTTTTGGAGACTTAAAAACATCACTTAATTTTACAATTGGTGCAAATCCATTTCCTAACAAACCAATTCCTAATTTAGCACAAACAATTTTTAATTCTTTTAGATAAGAATTAATTTCATTACAGGTTTGATGAATATTTTGAACAGCATCGCCTGATAATTCGAATTGCAGTCCTGGTTCTAAAGTAATATTTTTTTTATCCTTAACTAAACCTAAAATATTTTTTCCTTCTTTAATTGGTGCCCAATTGTTCTTTATAAGTTCAGAAAAAATTTTTAAAATACTAATATTGCCATCATAAGGAATTGGATTTTTATTTTTTAAATCAAATAAAAACTTTTCATGTTCAGTTCCAATTCTCCAACTATCTTTATTTTTAGAACCTTTTAAAAAATATTCTACTAACTGTTGCTTGTTATCTATGTGTTGCAATTTAATATCTAATTTATTTTTGGATTAGACTAATTTATTCTTTAGGATCATCAAATTCAACTGAGATTGTTTTATTTTAATGTAAGAAAAAAAATATATATTCACTTAATCAAACTAAAATAGGAGAAATTCATGAAAGGTTACTGGATTGCAAAATATAAAAAAGCAGAGGATGTAAAAAAATTAGGTAGTTATGCAGAAAAAGCTTTGAAAGCTATTACCGATTTTGGCGGGACTCCTTTAGTAAGAGGAGGAAAATATATCACTCTTGAAGGTGAAGAATTTATTCGAACAGTTATTTGGGAATTTAAAGATTATGACACAGCATTAAATTGCTATAAATCTAAAAATTATCAAGAAGCATGGTCTATAGCTAAAAATACTGTCGTTAGAGACCTTATGATCGTTGAGGGAATTTAATATTCAACTGGAACAGGATCTATACTTCTCCACATATACCAAGTAGCAACCGTTGTGTATGGATGCCATTTATTTTTAAAAAAATCTAACTCATCTTTTTTTAAAGGATATTCTTTTTTATAATTTTTAGAAATTGCTTTGATTAATCCAATATCTGAAAATGGAAAAATATTTGATCGATTGAGATTAAAAATAAGAAACATTTGTGCAGTCCAAATTCCAATACCTTTAATCCTAACCAAATGTTTAATAGCCTCTTCATCGGACATTTTATGTAAATCTTTTATATTTAATCTTTTTTCAAAGAATTCTTTTGCTATAGTTTTTAAATACAAAATTTTTTGACGTGATAATCCAATAGAGGAAAGTTTTGATCTTGGTAATTTTATTAAATTTATTGGTTTAATTTTTTTAATAACTTTTTCAAATTTTAACCATATTGAGTCTGCGGCCTTTACTGAAATTTGCTGACCTATGATCGATCTACATAATGAATAAAATGGATCATTTCTTGTAACTAAATGTCCGTCATATTGATTAATAATTCTTGCCAATTTCTTATCTTTTTTAGATAGAAATTTCTTTGCCTCATGCCAATAATCTGGCGGATTAATTTTTTTTTTCACGCTAACGCTTCTTATTTTTTACTTGTTCACGCTTAAATATTACAAATGAACTAATTATTATTATTATTGCTCCAATAATAGTTGTTATAGAGGGAATTTCAGAAAAAATATAATAACCAAAAATAATTGCAGATAATACGCTTAAATATTTTAGTGGTGTAATTAATGATGCGTCTGCTTTTCTGAAAGCTGTTGTCATAAATAAATTTGCAATGGACCCGCAAATTCCAATCATACATAAATAAAAAAAATCTAAAATATTTGGCATTTTCCATTCTTCAAAAAAAAATGCTGCGGAACTGACAATTATTAACAAAGCTGTAAAATAAAAAGCTATTAAATAATCTGGTTCTGTTTTTGATAATCTTTTAATTGATACTGCAACAATGCTAAATCCAATGCAGAAAAAAATTGGAAAAATACAATATATATTAAAAACACTTGTTCCTGGTTTTGTAATAAATAATACTCCAATAAGACCTGCTATAACCGAGAACCATCTTCTATAACCAACAACTTCTTTTAAAAAAATAATAGAAAAAATAGTTACAAATACTGGCGTTGCTTGAGCGATAGATACTACATCAGCTAATTTCATATATTTTACGCCGATAAACGTTGAGATCATTGCAAATGTTCCAGCAAAGGCTCTAATAAAGTGCAACGTGGGTTTATTAGTTTTAAAAAAAGTAAATATTTTATTCTTCGGTATTAAAAAAAAAATAGGAATTAATCCAAACAATCCTCTAAAAAAAGCTATTTCACCAATTGGATAATGATTAGTTGTTAATTTAACTAAAATATCCATCATAGAAAAACAGATAACGCTTAATAGCATATAAAAAGAACCTGTTTTGTTAGATGATAGCATCAATATATTTTACCTAAATCTTTTCATAACATATAAAAATAACTTTAATATAAAATTTTATGAGCATTGCTATTTTTGCTGCTGGATGTTTTTGGGGTGTAGAAAAAAAATTTGATCTTACTAAAGGTGTAATAAAAGTTGAAGTTGGTTACACTGGAGGGAAAACTAAAAATCCAACTTATGAACAAGTTTGCTATGAAGAAACGGATCACGCTGAAGCGGTAAGAATAAATTTTGATGAAAATATTATAACCTACAAAGAACTATTAAATGTTTTTTGGTCCTGTCATAACCCTACTACTTTGAATAGACAAGGCCCTGATATAGGCAAACAATATCGTTCAGCAATATTTTATATAAATGATAAACAAAAACTGGAAGCTGAAGAATCAAAAAGAATAATGAATAAAACTATTTATAATAATAACATTGTTACAGAAATTACTAAATTTGATGAATTTTATTTAGCAGAAGAATATCATCAAAAATATCTAAAAAAACTTGGAAAATATTAATGTCATTAATTACAACAGACTGGTTAGATAAAAATCTTTTTAAAGAAGATGTTAAAATCTTAGATTGTTCTTGGCATATGCCTAATACTAAAAGATTTGGTAAAGATGAATTTTTAAATGAGCGCATTCCAGGATCACTCTTTTTTGATATCGATAAATTTTCAGACCCTTTGGCAAAATTTCCTCACACAATTCCCTCAGCAGACTTATTTGAGAAACTAAGCTCAGAACTTGGAATTAAAAACTCAGATCATATTATAGTTTACGATAGTCTTGGTATTTTTAGCGCTCCTAGAGTTTGGTGGATGTTTAATTATTTTGGTCATAAAAAAATATCTATTCTTGATGGTGGTTTAGTTAAGTGGAAAAATGAAAATAAAAAAATAGATAAAGGACCTGAGAAAAAATTTCCAAAAAGTAATTTTAAATGTTCAATAAAACATGAAATGCTTGCACTAATTGATCATGTAAAAGAAAATATTAATAATAAAAAATTTGAATTAGTTGATGCAAGAAGCAAAGGTAGATTTAATGGCACTGAGAATGAACCAAGACCAGATATTAAGAGCGGTTCTATACCTAAAAGCTTTAATATGCCTTGGACAGAGTGCATTAATCCAATAACTAAATGTTTTTTATCTAAAGAAGAACTTCAAAAAAAATTTAATGAAATAAATATTAATAAAAATTCTAAAGTTGTGTTTTCCTGTGGTTCGGGTGTTACAGCATGTATTGTCGCTAAAGCCTTTGAAATAATAGATGGCAATAAATTCTCAGTTTATGATGGCTCTTGGACTGAATGGGCTAGTCAATAAATAAACCTCTATAATCAAGTATATTTAAATAACAAAGAAATTTTTTTTTTAATTAAAGCATGTTATTACATGCCTCTTCATGAATACGTCAAAAAAAATAATAATAGCTGTCAGTATCATTGTTGTTCTTGTAGTTGCAATCATTAGTGGACGAATGATTTTAAACAATATTATTCAAAAAAAAATTAATGAAGTAAAACCAACTGAAGTTATTGCTCAAGAAGTTCAAAAGTTAGAATTTTACGAAAAGATAGAAACATTCGGCACAGCCTTAGCTAACCAATCATTCTCTATAAGAATTAAAAAAACGGATTTAATAAGTTCATTAGAATTTGATAAAAATTTAATGGTCCAAAAAAATCAACTCATCGCTCAATTAAAAACTGAAAAAATTACTGCTCCTTTTAGTGGTAGACTTGGTGTTAGAGAAATTACCCCTGGGATTTTAGGAGGCGAAGATTCAATTATTGCAACTTTAGATGATATTGAAACAATAAAGATTGATATTAAAATTCCTGAAAGTTATTTAAATATTCTTAAAAAAGATTTAAAAATTAAAGCAAGTTCTGAAGCGTTCAAAGAAATTTTTATTGGAAATTTAGATACTGTAAGCGCTCGTGTTGATCCTATTACGAGATCCATTTTAGTTCAGGCAAAAATTAAAAACCCAAATTACAGAATAGTTCCTGGTATGCTAATCAATATCGAAATTATTTATAATGAAAAAACATCTTTAGGGGTTCCAGAAGAATCTTTAATTCTTCAAGGGAATAGAACTATTGTTTATAAAGTAATTGAAGACAAATCTGTTGCGCTTACCGAAGTAAAAACAGGAATCAGAAATTATGGAAAAGTTGAAATAATATCTGGATTAAATCCTGGTGATAAAATTGTAACAGAAGGCGTTTCTAAAATTAGAGATAAAGCGCAAATAAAATTAATAAATAAATAATAAATGTTCTTAACCGACATCAGTATTAAACGTCCAGTTTTTGCGACTGTGATGTCGATTGTACTCGTAATATTTGGTTTAGTTATATTTAACAAAATATCTGTTAGAGAGCTTCCTGATATTGATCCTAGTATTGTGACTGTTAGAACTCTTTACAAAGGAGCTTCTGCAGAAATTGTTGATTCTCAAATTACACAAAAAATTGAAGATATAGTTGGAGGAACTCCTGGACTTGCAACAATTGATTCTAAAAGTGAAGATGGGAGATCTGTGGTTCGGATGGAGTTTGAGCCTGGTGTTAGCGTTGATGAAGCTACTAACGATATTAGAGATAGAGTATCAAGAATTATTGATTTTCTTCCTGATAATGCCGGTCGCCCTGAAATTTTTAAAACATCAGAGGGCAGTACCATCACTATATGGTTAAGATTAAGAAGCCAAAATTTAAGTGATCTTGATCTAAGTGATTATGCTAGCAGATATTTAAAAGATTATTTTGCAAGTGTGGATGGTGTTGGACAGATTATTTTAGCTGGAGAAAAAGAAATATCCTTAAGAATCTGGATTAATCCATCTGCATTATCTGCGAGAGATTTAACTGTAGCAGATATTGAAAGTGCTTTATTAAAAGAGAACGTTGAATTCCCCTCAGGAAGATTAGAGTCTAAAAGAATGGATCTAACTCTTAAAGTCGACAAAAGTTACAAAAATGTTGAAGATTTTAGAAATTTACCTTTAAAAAAAGCAAGGGATGGATCTTTGGTTAAACTCAAAGATGTGGCTAAAGTTGAGTTTGGACCATTAAATATGAGAACCATGTTTAAGGGTAATGGATATCCTGTTGTTGGTATTGGTATTTATCAACAATCAAATGCTAACACTATCTCTGTTGCTGATGGAGTTAAAAAGAAATTAATTGAAGTTAAAAAAAATTTACCTGAAGGAGCTCAGTTAGATGTAGCCTTTGACAGATCTAATTACATTCGTGTAGCGGTGAATGAAGTTTACGTAACTTTATTTATATCTGTAGCGCTTGTTATTGGCGTTATTTATTTATTCTTAGGAAATTTTAGTTCGGTAATTATTCCAACTCTTGCCATACCCGTTTCATTAATTTCAACTTTTTTATTAATTTATGCGGCAAATTTTAGTTTAAATTTATTTACTTTAATGGCACTTGTTATTGCAATTGGTCTTGTAGTCGATGATGCAATTGTGATGTTAGAAAATATTTATAGAAGAGTCGAAACTGGAGAAACTCCACTTATCGCCTCCTATAAAGGAGCCAGTCAAGTTTCCTTTGCAATTATCGCAACAACAGTAGTGTTAATTGCAGTTTTTGTACCTCTTATTTTTGTCAAAGGAATTGTTGGAAAATTGTTTACAGAACTTGCTCTAACTCTTACTTTTTCAATAATAATTTCTGCATTTGTTGCACTTACTCTATCTCCAATGCTTGCTTCAAAATATCTTGTAACAACTCATTCTAAGCCTGCATTTCTAAAAAAATTCGATGGCTATTTAGAAAAATTTTCAAATTTCTATTTTGAAACACTGTTGCTTCTCCTTTATAAAAAAAAAGAAATCATTATATTTTTAATAAGTGTTTTAGTTGCTGTTGTTATTTTGTTCAAAATCACACCTAAAGAATTAATTCCACCAGAAGATCGTGGTGTCTTTTATGTTGTTATTCAAGCACCCGATGGTTCTGGGTTTGATTATACAAAAGAAAAAACTGAAAATATTGAAAAAGTATTTTTACAAGATTTAGGAAAAGGTACTTACAAAGAAATTCTTGCTCGTGTTCCAGGATTTCAAAGCGGGATTGATCAAGTAAATACTGGATTTCTTGTAGTTTTGTTAGAGGACTGGGGAAAAAGAAAAAAATTCTCTAATCAAGATTTAGGAGGAGTATTTCAAAAGTTAAATTCTTTTCCAGGGGTTAAAGCATTTCCAATTATGCCTCAGGGTTTAAGAGGCGGAGCTGGTGATAAACCAATACAATTTGTAATCAAAGGTAATACTTACGAAGAATTAATAAAATGGAAGGAAATATTAAAATCAGAAATTGTAAAAAATAAAAATTTAGTAAACGTGGATGATGATTTAGATTTAACTAGGCCACAATTAAAAATTAAAATTAATGCAGATAAAGCTGCAGACTTAGGTGTTTCTGTTGAATCTATTAGTAAAGCTATTGAGACAATGTTTGGATCAAAAGAGGTTACTAAATATACAAAAGAAGGAAGAGAATATTCTGTAATGTTACAGGCTGATGTTAAAAATCGACAGGAGCCTTCAAATCTTAACAAAGTAGCGGTTAGATCTAATAGTGGTAAATTAGTTCCTTTATCAAGTGTTGCAACATTCTATGAAGAATCAACTTTTACATCTTTAAACAGATATAATAGGCAACGAGCTGTCACCATTACAGCAAGGCTTGTTGGTAATTATACAATTAGTGAGGCTCTTGGTTACTTAGAAAATCTTGCTAAAGAAAAATTACCCCCTTATGCAAGAATTGATTATAAAGGAGAATCTTTAGAGTATAAAAATACAAGCTCAGACATTTATTTTATTTTCTTGCTTGCATTATTTACTGCCTATCTTTCTTTAGCTGCTCAATTTGAAAACTGGAAGCATCCACTAACCATTATGTTAACTGTTCCACTTGCTATTTTAGGTGGAATTATTGGTCTTTGGGTTATTGGAAGTTCATTAAATATTTATAGTCAAATTGCACTTATAGTTCTAATTGGTCTTGCCGCCAAAAATGGAATTTTAATAGTAGAATTTGCAAACCAATTAAGAACTGAAGGGCTTAAATTAAAAGAAGCCATCATTGAGTCATGCAGAGTTCGATTGAGACCTATTTTAATGACTTCAGCATCAACAGTTATTGGAGTCATTCCATTAATTTTTGCAACAGGACCTGGAGCTGCAAGCAGAGCAACTGTTGGTATTGTCATTTTTATGGGAATGTTTTTTGCAACTTTATTTACTCTTTACGTAATTCCAGTGATGTATTTAATTATTGGAAAAAATACAGGAAGAATTGACGCTGTTGAGATTGAACTTGAAAAACAGTTAAAAGAGTCTTCTAATAAATAAAATACTTATTCGTTGTTAATTGATTTTTGCACTGGTTTAGTTGAGCCTTATATTTTTTAGCGACTCTTTCTACTTCTCTTGCATATGGAATAACTTTTGGTGATTTTTTATAATCTTTAAAGTTTCCCCAGCCCTCATGATAAGCAATATATTGTTTAAAATAATCATCTTTCGAAATTTTTAATAACTGACTACTCTTATTTATGTACCAACCAATAAAATCCACTGAATCGTTAAAACTTATTCTAAGAGCAAGGGGTTGATCTGTTTCGCGTACAAACTGATCCCAAGTTTTATTTATAGCTTGAGAATATCCAAAAGCACTCGATTTCCTTTTATAAGGAATAACTTTAAATAATTTATCCCACTCAGGTGCCGCCAGCCAATCAAAATCAGATTCTCTTTGAATGATTGCCATTTGTAGTTCGATAGGCGCTCCCCATTTCTTTTCTGAATTTTTTACAAATTTGTACCAAAAATAATTATCAGTGAACATAAGACATGTATTGGAAGTATCTCTTGGTGCTGAAATACAAGAAGTAATAAATAAAAGAGATAAATATAATAAAAATTTAAATCTATTTCGAATCATTAAATTAAACTTATTGTAAAAAATTTTATTTGGTAGAACTTTTGATCCAACGTAAAAAATCTTTATTACCATTTCTTATATCTACAAAAACAATACACGGACATTCATAAGAGCTAATTTTTTTTACATGAATAATAATTTTATTTATGTTTTTTTTTACTGTTTTTCCAATAAGAACACTTTCATTTACAATACTAATTTTTTTCTTATTCCATCTAAAATAAGATTTTATATTTGGAATTATATTTGCACATGCAACCAGATCTTTTGTAACAAGGTCGTAAGCTATTTTATTTGCTTCAACTTTATTCTTACAAGTCACATAAAATAATTTATAATCACTCATAAATTTTTAGTACCACAATTTAAAAAATAAAAAATGTATAATTTAATTTTAGTAAGACATGGACAAAGTCAGTGGAATTTAGAAAATAGATTCACAGGATGGTACGATGCCGAGCTTACTAGACAAGGAATTGACGAGGCTCAACAAGCAGGTTCTTTAATCAAAAATCTTAACATCAATTTTTGTTATGCATTTACCTCTTTTCAAAAAAGAGCAATTTTAACTTTGGATGAAATAAATAAGAAACTAGATCTAAGCATTAAAAATATATTTAAAGCTTGGGAATTAAACGAAAGACATTATGGGGCTCTACAGGGTCTTAATAAAGAAGAAACAGCAAAAAAACATGGTGAGCAACAAGTAAAAATTTGGAGAAGAAGTTATGATATTCCTCCTCCGCCAATGGATAAAAGTAATCCTGATCATCCAGTTCACTATCCTATCTATAAAAACATTAATAAGGATTTAATTCCAGATACTGAGTCTTTAAAAGATACTTTTAAAAGAGTTATTCCTTATTATGAAAAAAATATTTTACCTGTTTTAAAAAAAGAAAAAAATGTGATCGTTTCAGCTCATGGTAATAGTTTAAGATCCCTTTGTAAAAAAATATTTAATATTAATGATAAATCGATTGTTGAATTAGAAATTCCAACTGGAAATCCAATTCATATAATATTTAATAAAGATATGAGTTTATCAAATTATTTATATCTTGATAAAAAAAGAGCTAAAAGAATCTTAATTAATGAATAAGATCTAATTGTTTTAGTTTCTCGTAAATTTGTAAATCCGTTACGTGATAAAATATATTTTGCGCAACTTCTCCAACCATTTTTTTATCAGCGATTGCTTCGTCCCAAACTGGTTGAATTGAAAAATTTTCTTTTTTTTTATTTTTTAATAAAATTGGATTAACAATTTGACAACCTGTAAAAATTAAATTGTTTGCATCACCTGGTTGTCTAAATAAAAAAGGTTCTGATTTTATAGTAAAATCACCTTTTAAGGTTTTATCAAAACTATTTTCTTTCTTAATCATCAAAAGACCAGAATTAGCATTATGCTTAGTAAAATTTTTATATAAATTTTTTAAAGGTAATAAATATTGATCGGACCAGATTGTATCACTATTTATAGAAATAAAAGGTTTATCATGAAAAAAATCTAATGCATTTCGAATTCCACCCCCTGTGCCTAGAATATTCTTCTCTGTAAAAATTTTAATATCATATTTATTTTTATTATTTTCAGCAAAAGATATGATCTGATCTCCTAAATGATGAGTATTAATTGCAAAATTTGTTACTCCAAATTTTTTTAAAAAATTTAAAGTATTTTCAAGTAGACTGACATTATTAATTTTTAGTAATGGTTTTGGCGTAATATTTGTAAGTGGCAGAACTCTTTTTCCAAATCCTGCAGCTAAAACAATTGCTCTTTCAATCATTTACCTTTTAAACACCACTCAATAATACCCTTTTGACAATGAAGTCTATTTTCAGCCTGTTGCCACACTACTGATTGGTTACCATCAATAACTCCAGCGCTTACTTCTTCTCCTCTTTGAGCAGGTAAATCATGCATAAAAATTGCATCTTTTTTTGCAATTTTCATTAACTTTTCATTAACTTGAAAATTCTTAAATGCTTTTCTTTTTTTATTTAAATTTCCTTTATCACCCATAGAAATCCATTTATCAGTCATGATACAATCTGCATTATCTGCCGCATCTTTTGCATCATGTAATATCTCAATATCTGCTTTTTTCTTGTGGGCCCAAGCAATAACTTTTTTTGATGGCATAAATTCTCTTGGACATGCAATTTTTAACTCAAAATCAAATTGCGTGGCTGCCTCGATTAAAGAATTTGTAACGTTATTACCATCACCTACCCAAACAATTTTTTTACCTTGTATAGATCCTTTTATTTCCTCAAACGTCATTACATCGCTTAAAATCTGACAAGGATGACTATCGTTAGTAAGTCCATTAATTATAGGCACTGTTAGAAGCTTTGAGAATTTTAATAAAGTACTATGTTCAAAAGTTCTAAGCATAATAATATCCGAGAAGACAGAAAAAATTCTTGCTGTATCTTCAATAGTCTCACCACCAATACCAACATGCAAATTCTCAGAATTAATAACTATCGTTTGTCCCCCTAACTGTCTCATCGCTAAATCAAAGGATAATCTTGTTCTTGTAGATGGTTTTTCAAAAACCATAAGCAGCATTTTGCCATTTAAAGGACTATCTTTATCAACAAGAACTTTGCCTTTATTATTTCTATTCTTTTTTCTATTCTTAGAATTTTCAACAATTTGTCTTAATTCTTTTTTATTAATCAGACTTAAATCTAAAAAATGTTTCATAATTAAAATTCAGAACAAGTTTTTGCAATTATTTTTATTGCTTCATCAATATCTTTTTTTTCAACAATAAGTGGGGGTAATAATCTTACAACATTGTCGCCGGCTTTTACTGCCAGCATCTTATTTTGAAATAAATGATCTAAAAACTTATTATTATCTACTTTTAACTTAATTCCTCTTAAAAGACCAATTCCTCTTACTTGGTCAATAATGTTACTATATTTTTTTTGTACTTCTTTTAATTTTATCTCAAAATAATTACCAACTTCTTGAACATTTTCTAAAAATCCTTTTTGCAAAATAATATCTAATACCGCATTACCAACACTCATAGCTAAAGGATTTCCTCCAAATGTACTACCATGAGTTCCCGGTTTCATTCCAATTGCAACTTTTTTATTTACTAAGCATGCGCCTATTGGAAAGCCTCCACCAATTCCTTTTGCAATAGGAACAATATCTGGAACAATATTAGCCCATTCAAATGCAAAGAATTTTCCAGATCTTCCAACTCCACACTGAACCTCATCTAAAATGAGTAAAATTCCATTATCATCACAAAGCTTTCTTAAAGGTTTAAGACAATAATCTGGGACAACTCTAACCCCGCCTTCTCCTTGGACTGTTTCAATCATTATGGCAGCAGTATTTTTTGTAATCGCTTTTTTCAAAGCCTCATGATCTCCAAATGGAACTTGATCAAAACCATCTACTTTAGGACCAAATCCTAAGGTGTGTTCTTTATTATTAGCTGCGAATAAAGAAGCTAAGGTTCTTCCATGAAAAGCACCTTCAAAAGTAATAATTCTATTTCTTTCAGGCTGACCAGTTTCATAAAAATATTTTCTTGCAACTTTAATACTTGCCTCTGTTGCCTCTGCTCCAGAATTTACAAATATTACAAAATCTGCAAAAGTATTATCAGTTAATCTTTTAGCTAATTTTTCTTGTTCAGGAATTGTAAAAGCATTGGACACATGCCACAATTTTTCAGATTGTTTTTTTATGGTCTCAACCAAGTGAGGATGACAATGTCCTAATGAATTTACAGCAATACCAGAAACAAAATCTAAATACTTCTCTCCCGTAGTTGATGTAAGATAAACTCCTTTTCCTTCTGAAAAAGAAATATCTCTTCTTTTATATGTGCCTAATATTGAACTCATGGAAGCTAGCTTTTAATTCTATATCCTTTTTTAAAAAGGATATAACATATTACCCATAATGCTAAATTGATAAATGTTAAGTAAAAAAATCCTATAATTATAGATCCATCAGCCTGACCTAAAAATCCATATCTAAAACCATCAATAGCATAAAAGAACGGATTTACGTGACTAATATAATAAAATACTGAATGTAGATTTTGTATAGAATAAAAGGTTCCTGATAAGAATGATAAAGGCACAATAATAAAGTTTGTTACTGTTGCCATATTGTCAAACTTTTGAGCCCATAATCCTGTAATAAATCCTAAACAAGCAAGCATTGATGACCCGAGTAATGCAAATATTAAAATTATAAAAATACTATGAACGGGAACATGTGCAAACGGAATTATAATTAGCACAGAAAAAAATCCTATAATAAAACCTCTTGTGATTGCTCCTAAAAGCATCGCTACTGTTACCTCCATAGGACTAAGAGGTGGAAATAAAATATCAACAATATTCCCCTGCACTTTAGCAATCATCAATGATGAAGATGTGTTAGCAAATGCATTTTGTAAGATCTGCATACAGATAAGACCTGGTAATATAAATACTCCGTATTCATGTCCTAAAATATTATTTCTATTAAGTCCTAAAGCTATTGTAAAAACAGCTAAAAAAAGTATCAGCGTAACAACAGGTGAAAATACTGTCTGTATCCAAACATTCAAAAATCTTAAAATTTCTTTTTTATAAAGCGTATAAAATCCAATCCAATTGATGGACATCGTTTGCGGAATTCTAATTTTGTAATCTTTAATTGCGCTCATATTTTTTTGTATTATTAAAATATACAGATAAATGTGGATAAATTTATGTAAAATAAATAAATCACTGATTTATTTGCATTTTTTTAATCTATATATAGTATAATTTACTTTAGCTTAGACTACATATAGTATTTAAAGCGTCTTTATGGGATGGACACCAGAAAAAACTGAGCAATTAAAAAAACTTTGGAATGAAGGTCTTACTGCAATCCTATCGTGACTGGGAAACAGATCGGAAGAGCACACGTCTGAACTCCAGTCACTAATGCGCATCTCGTATGCCGTCTTCTGCTTGAAAAA
>OGWG01000046.1_pt1 | contig 19556 bp, 40 predicted proteins | sample 1575911 | NCBI WGS metagenome assembly OGWG01 (sample SAMN07581534, study PRJEB24739) | freshwater metagenome
TTTTTTTTTTTCAAGCAGAAGACGGCATACGAGATGCGCATTAGTGACTGGAGTTCAGACGTGTGCTCTTCCGATCTGTTTCCCAGTCACGATAATTACAGTAAATATCCCAGCCTCTGGTTCTGCCTCCGGAGAAACCAATAATCCTATCAAGTCAATATTGTTTCAAATGACAAACTTATTGCCTGGTGAGAGGTTGGTTTTTAGATATAGAACTTTTCGTTGTTGTCCGAGTGATACAGTTGCACCTGTATTTAATGCCGATAAAAATATAGACAATTGGAGATTTATAGGTGCTACAATGGATGGTAGTGTTAAAACACCGTCACCAGGCTGCGACCAATGTGGCGTCTATTTACGTTCTTTCCCTACCAGCCCTTCAGGAGATGCACCGGTTTCATTAAATTTAAGTGTGGGTTCAATTCAACCTCATAATTTGCTAGATGGAATTGAAGGTGGAACTTGCAACCCTAATGATCCAGATGCATATGCATTTAAAATCCCTATTTCGAATTTTTGTTCAACTGAGACATCAGATAAGTTGGCAACTATATTTACCAACTCTTCGTCGCCTCATAGTTTGTTAGGGGAATTGAAAGTTATAATCAATACTGAGTGTGGTTTAAATCCTTTTGCATCATCATCAACTCAAATCACTTTAAGTAATAATTCTCCTGCCTTTGGTTCTTGGTCTATCACTGGTGGCATAATAGGAGGAACTGCCGGTAGTAGTTCTGGTCCGGGAAGCGTAGAGGTTGTCTTCGACTTAGATGCTATAAAGAGCGTTTCCTCCAGTTGTACTCTTTGTCCATCAACGTTAAGTGCTATAGAGAAATTTAGATGTTTGCTTAGGAATAGCTCACTGAATTTTAAAATTGCTGCATGCTGCCCATCATGTCCAAGTGTGCCTAAGCCTATGATTCGTGCTGAGTTTTATATAAAACCAACCGGGTTAGAAGGTACTGGTGCTTCTTGTACAGATTGTTGGATACCTCTAGCAAAAGTTGAACATGGCGTACAGATATTATGCCCTGGTTGTGTTGTACCTGGTGTTATTGCTGAAGATGTATATGTTAGAAGAACAACAATAGGCTATAAAGATTCTGAAGAAACTAAATTAAAAAAAAGTAATTCATTTAAAGGTAGAAAAGGATCTGATACTCAAAAAAAAGCAGTATCCGAATGGTGGGTTAAAAATCCTAAAAGATCTTTAGAATCTCGTATAGAACTAGGAAAAAGAAAATCACAAAATCCTAAACCCTCACCATCCCAACAAAGGAAAAATCCACGTTTAATTTGTAAAAGTAATAAACCTATATGCCAATTAGATATTACCCAAAATGTAATCAATACTTTTATAAGCATAGCTGAAGCTTCAAGAATAACAGGAATAAGAGGAGATAGCATATCTGCTTGTTGTAGAGAAGTTCAAAAAACTGCTGGTGGTTTTATTTGGAAATATAAAAAATAGTTATTATATTTAAATACAATTTAATATTTATGAAAGACAACAATTACGTACCATTTGTAAGCGAAGTTGAAGAGTTTAACGCTTTAATGGGGAAAAGCTAACAAAATAGAACTACACCTACAATTAATCAAGCCGATGCCGAATTTGTAATAAATTTTATTCAAGAAGAACTTGATGAATTGAAAGAAGCAGTTAAGAATAAAGATATTGTTGAAATATTTGATGCTTTGCTTGATATTACTTATGTTGGATTAGGATCTGTCCCCTCTTCATGCACTCATCGTCTACGGAGATGGCACTGATTGGAATTCTTTTAGTGATTGACTCTGACTCCTCGAGCTGAGTTCGGATCTGTTCAAAATTTTGGCTGCTTACCTCTTTCATTTTTATTTAGTTTATAGGGTTTACTTGTTATTATACTACTATTTATACCGAGATTAAGAGGCGAGGATCTTAAAGATCCCCACCTTCTATGATTTCAAAAGGGATCTCTTTGGGAGGGTCTGACTCTACGGAGTGGCCCTCAATGATATCACGAACCCCGATAAAGATCTCTTCAAACTTCTGGCTAAGGTCTACTCTTCTTACTGCCTCACGATCTTCAATCTCACGCAGGTCCTCAGTCTCTTTGAATCGGGCCCCGTCATAGACCACTTCGCCCTCCTCCAGCCGGAAGTAGAGTCGCTTGCCGACTGCTGATCCGCCGCGTCGATTCTTGGAAAACCTGACATAACGCTGCCCGTTCTCGTCGAATAGTATCTCCATCATGGAGGTGGTGGCGTGCTTTAGATAGGTAGAGCCTACATACTGGCCGCCCTTGGTCATGTGTTGGATTGCCAGGATCGCAGTGCCGGATTTCTCAGCCGAGTCGATCATGATGTTGGTCAGCCAAGATTCAGCATAGGTGGATTTCCAACCCATCACCTCCTTCAGCTTTACCAGGATGTCCTGATGAGAGTCAATTAGAATGATATCCCAGTCTCCGTTTAAGGTGGTCTCAATCACCTCGTCCAGCTGGCCGCTCTTCACATAGTCCATTAGCAATAGGGTCGGAACCTGGGCAATGGAAGGGGTCTTGCGATAGTAGAACAGGATGTCGTTCCGGGTCATCTCACTCGAGATGTAGAGCACCTTGGCCCCTGGGTTCTGGTTCTGGACTGAGGCCAGTAGGTCCAAGAGCAGAGTGGACTTGCCCACACCAGACTCTCCAATTACAATGTTCACGGTTCCGCCGTAGAGGCCGCCTCCCGGCTCGTGGTCTGAGAAGAGGTCGTCCAGCTTCTTGCCAGTGCGATGCAACTTAAAGTCTGGAAACTCCATGTCCTGAATTGTGATTACTTCTGGCACCACCGACTCACGCACTACGGAGTTGCTCTTGGCTGCAGGCTTACTCACATGGCCCTCTTCAATTATCTTCTTCATGGTACCGTTAAGGCAGCCATAACTGATCTCAGGGTGGTCCTGTTCGAACTCTCTAAAGATGTCAATTACTTTAGCTCCAGTTGGCACTCGACCCTGCTTTTTCCGATTGAACCAGGCACGAACTGCCTGCTCCTTTTTGGTTCCTTTTAGTTCTATCATTTTTTATTTATTGGTTATATGTAAATATACTAAGAATGTTTGGGACCTGAAAATCAATTTTCACCTTTTGAAAAAGATTTTAAGAGGGCCAGCTCCTTTTCATCTAGGCTCTCGATGCCCGTTCCAGCTATCTTGTCCAGGATCTCGTCCAGGGTAAGAGTGATCTCCTGCTTCTGCTCATCAACAAACTCTGGGACGCATTCTAACATGCCCTCTATGCTCTCCTCTTTAAAGTCAAACTGAGTCTCTCCCCAATTGAAAATCATGACTGGTAAGAAGTCTTCCACCTCGTTCTCGACCTCATTGAATATCTTCTTAATCTCCTCCAGCTTGAGGTCGGTGTAGATCACGCTGGCCAGGCCAGCATGCCAATGACAGCCCATTGCCTCCATGCTTCCACCTGTTAATCGCTTCATTGCCTCCATGTCGCCTCTAGTTGGAGAGGTCCTGCCAAATCTTAAAATTACAACTGCTCTTTTCATTGATAAAAGTTTTAATTGGTTTATAGAGTAAATATACTAAGAACGTTGGGATTCTGAAAATGTTGGGCAACAATTCTTTCGTCTTTTTTCAGAACGGGCGCCTGCCCAACACCGAATTCGATCCGCTCCTGAGCGGGTGAAGACTCTCCTCGAGAATTCGATCCGCTCCGAGCCAGGAGAAAAGAGAAGGGCCCAGTTTCCCAGGCCCTTCGGTATGTATAGAGAAAGCGACGGGTTAGAATTTAACCTCGCCACTCAGGATATAATCCACTACCACCGGCTCTTTTGCATAGCTAGACTTACAGAGCCACTGTCCTTCTTGAGTAAATAAGTATCCGTATTCTTCGATGTCTCCATTGAAGAAATCAGACACTGAGCTGTGGCTCTTTTTGCCCACTCCCTTCTCTCCTCGGTCTCGGCCGTATGCTACCACTACTCCATCTTCTGGATCATTGAATGAATGCGTGCCAGTTGGTTCCAAGATCGGGGCCAGGTAGGAAATGTCCCCCAAGTCAATCAGATCCTGGACTTTTTCTGGAAGGGTGTAGTGGTCAGTGAGGACCCTGCCATTATGATCAGGATAACCGTCCCAGTGACAGTAAATAGACTCTACTGATCCGTCTGCTAATTCAATTGCGATTCTGCTGCGCGTTGCCATGTTATTTAGTTTAATGGTTTAAGTAAATATACGAAAAATCTTTGGGACCTGAAAATTATCTCTCAATAATTTCTGCATCAGTTACTGGAAATGCAAAGATTTCAAGATCTGATTCTACCACATCTACATCATATCCATACTCTTCGATTAGTAGCTCTATAGTAATCTCTTCAGCTTCTCCGAAGGAGCCAGTTCGAATATGATATACTACTGGGCTGGAGAACCATCCTCCATCTAGATCGGTTACTACTACACAAAATAGTTTTTTGCTCTCTGTTTCTGACACGTTATTTAATTTAATTGGTTTAAGTAATCAATAGCTTCTTTCTCTGTTTTGAAATCTCCGATGAAGTAGAAAGAATCTAGGTTATCAGCCTCATCTACTAGGTCTAGCATTTCTTCCTCAGTCAATACTTCTCCTGATTGTTTATCTTTATAGAATGAAATTAGTTTCATTTTTCTTTTGTTTTAAGTTATATAGTAAATATACCAGTTTAGGTCCTTGCCTGAAAATCTAGAATTAAATTTCTATCTTTTTTCCTAGGAGTCGAGCATAGTGTTGCAGATAAAAGGTCTCCTCCTCCAGCTTCCGCTCCAGCCATTCCAGCTGGGCCTTTGCCCCGTCCCTCTTGCGCTTGGTCTCTGCAGCAGTGGATCCCTGTACTGAAGTGGCGGTTCCACGAAGAGTGTTGATGTAGGACCTTAAATATCTAACGTTTAGGGCCGACTGCTCTAGCAACTGAGGAACCATCCTTTCATTCTCTTTCTTTTGAAGGTCCCTCTCAACATGGTCCCTAGCTGCCTTGGCCCGAGACCAGACTTCAAAGATGTTGATACTATTTGAGTTTAACACAGGTTGCGTTTTTAGGGGGTTCAACTTCAAGATCGTGCTTGACCACTATGCTTTTCCATCCATTGCTCTCCACTACCCTCGTTTTTCCGTTTATCCATCTCTCCTGCTTGGCAGCATTCCATTCAATGGGGTAATCGTAGTGCTTCTGTATTTCATAAGGGGCCTTGTATTTCAAGTAGCTCACCTTGCTTGGCCGATCACAACCAAAAAGTATTATGAGGACCAATATTGTAGCAATTAAATTCAACTTTTTCATAGTTTAAATATACTAATAAGATTTGACATTTGAAAATCCTGGTTTATTTTTTTTAGGAGTCAAGGCCGGGCTCTAGCTCAGATTCCACCCGCTCAGACCCTTCTGACCTGGGTGAACGAGGCCCCGGCGGTTCGGTCATTTCGACAGAATACTTGGGCGTGTCCCTCCTCCCTGAGCCGATTGATCACGGTCCTATATCCTACTTCAGGCTCAGATATTCCGGCGAGCCGACAGGCCTCTTTAAATACTCTGGTAAATTGAACCCCTACTATTACAGTAGACCTAAGATCTTCGCCGACGGATTGAGCGGGTCCAGATCGGTCAACTGACTTGCTGGCCATTCCGATATAGATTAATTTTTCCATTTAATTTGATCCAATATTATTTTTAATTCTTGACATTTTTCATACTCTTCCAGGTCTTGAAAGTGTTTGATTATTCTCTCTAAGGCCTTAATTTTATTATCAACTGGAGAGCTGTCATTGATTGCCTCTTCCGGCCAATTGATTATTGATTGAAATATCAGCTCGAAGAAAGCATCAAGATCCTGATTCTTTAGGTCTTCTAGTTTTTGAATCAGATCTTCTGATCTAAGGCCATCAAATGGATTCCAATCGCTTTTCATAACATTTCTTTAAATATTCAGTTACTAGATTGTCCCAGTTATCTTTAAGATATTCTTCACTTAGGATTCTATCGTTCATAATACCACAATCTCCATGTTCCAATTTAAAGACTGCATGTCCAAGTTCATGGTAGATCGTAGATCGAACTGAATACTCCCCCTTATCAAAAACCCGGCTGGATATTTCGATTCTAGAACCACTCCTGTCGTATACTCCAGCGTACTCTTCGGTTTTAATCACCTTAATTGATGAGATTCTGGCGATTGCACCGCTGGGATCGATTCCCATGGATTCTACCTTTCTCTCCCAATTCAGACACTCAGCTAGGATTGAAGAGGAAATTTGAATATCTTTCATCTTCTTCTTCTCCCTAAAGTGGGACAGTCCGATCCACAAACTTCCGGCAAATATAAAGAACACTATGATTGATTCTTTAATGTGTTTCATTGATCTTGGCATTGGTTGCTTTTATAATCTCCATTCCACCGTCGTCTCCGAACAGGTCCATCACCATACCTTCCAGTATGTACAGACCGTCTCTCACTCGTTTGCAATAATCCGGACTTACTACGGAGTCGTTTATTTTGGATATAATTCCGTTCTTAATTAGGGAATCTACATCTTCAATTACACTGACATAGATCGCAGTTGACTGATACATATCAATAACCTGGCCTGGCTTAAGCGACTCGATTACCGGGTGCTGAAAGAAATACTGAGTTCCAATCTCATGATGTTCTTCGCCATCAAATATCACTACCGTCCTTCTCATCCTTTTTATTTTTTGTTTTTAGAAACCTCGATGCCAATATGCTTTCTAATCTTTTCTAAGGCTCCATTCTTTAGATAACTAATGGTGGCACCACTAGTTCCCATGATTTCAGCTATCTCTTTTTGAGTAATGGGTTCTTCGTCTAGTCCAAAGAAGTAGTTTATTACTTGTCGCTCCTGCTCGGTTAAGATGCTAAGATATCTTGAAATAGCTTCTGCCTGTTCTGCCTGTTCCATGGCAGTGTCAGTATCCTCTAGGCCCTGAACCAGCCGGGATTCGACTGTGCTCTTGCCGTCCTCTCCGATATATGAATCCAGATAGACCGGTCTAATGTTCTCTACTTCCCGGCCCTTCTTCAGATCCAGATATCTTTGATACTCTTGATTCACTGGAATTCTAACCACCCTGCCGCACTGGTCAATCAGTTGATTTATATTCTTCAGGATTCGGGTTTGAGCAAAACCAATGAACCTGCCTCTAATCTCTTCTGGATTAAACCTGAGAGCCGCTTCATGTAGACCGATATTTCCACTTTGAATCAGGTCTTCAAGCCCGATTCCTCGATTGAGGTTCTTATAGGCAATCTTCACCACGATCTTTAGGTTATGATTTACCAGCTTGTTTAAGGAGGCTCGGCAGCCAGATTGAATAGCAATAGCTAATTCTAATTCTTCCTCCCTGCTTAAGGGCTGATACTGTTGGATTGATCTAAAATAGGATTTTAAAATAGGGGTCATGGCTGGATAATTCATTCTTCTTCGGTTTTGTTTGGGTTTATTTCTACAGTAACTCTATCGTTTAGGCATACTACTCCTCTTAATGACTTTTGCACGCAGTCTGAGCAGGTAACTCGATCAGCTAGATGGTCCACTTTAGGTACCGTAGTTCCGCAAATCTTGCAGCCTAGCTCTTTAAATGATTTGGTCTTTTTCATTCTATTTCTTTTTAAGTAAATATAACCAGAAAAACTGACATTTGAAAATAATTCGGTTAATATCTTTTCTTCTTTTTCTTGGGATCCGGCACTAGAACATGATAGAGAAACGCACCTACGAATGCCAGGAATAACCACACTGGGATATAATATTCACTGACCATGATGTTTAATGACTCCATGAAGGTTGGATCTGTTACTTCCTCAAGACGATTATTATACATATACTACGGAGTTAATTTTTTACGTAAGGTAGAAGTTGATTCTGTATAAATGCACAGGTCTCAAACTCTTCTATTGAAATATAGTAGTCAATACACCTGTTTAAGTTATCAACTGAAGACTCTTTGCCCAGCTCGAAAATCAGATCTTCAATTGCGAAGCAGGCAATTCGATCCAGCTTTAGTCCCATCATGCGAGTGACGGCGACCACTATTGATTCATATACTTCTGACTTGTGATTATCAAACAGCTCCTCAGCTTTCTGATTTTTGAATTGAGGAATCTCTATCTCAACAACGGACTCCTCACCATTTGGACAGGTGGTAACAATCTCATGTGTTATCATATTCTTCATCTTAATTATTTTTTAGAGCTATTGTTGTACAATTCTGTTGCCCGTTGACCGTCTCTCTCAGCAACCAGGAGGGCCCCTATTTCAATTGAAAAGTTTTCTTTAAAGAACTTTAAGTTAGCCGGAGTCGAGTTGATGAGGTGAAAACAGCTGTTGAGGGAATCCATTCGTTCCGGAATGGCCAGCCTCTTTAACTTCTTTCTAATTCGATCGTAGGCCCCAACGCTCAGCAGACTTGAAATCTCTTGGGCTCTCATGAGTTGGCGATTTTAAAGTTAGTATAGGTCAAGCAGAACTTCTCCCCCTCTATAATGTGCCCCATGACATAGGTAATTCGATCGGTGTATATCTCTTCTCCAATCTGGAACTCTATTCGATCTCCAACCTTGACCTTGGGTTTAGCGAAATTCATAAGACGAGCCGGTATAACTTGGGTCCAGTTACACCCATCGCAACATCTGCCGGAATTTACTGGTTCTGCATTGTTTCCCCAGCCGTCATAATCCTTTTTACAAATTGAACATTTCATCTCTTTTGTTTTAAGTTATTAAGTAAATATACCGAGAATATTTGACCTTTGAAAATCTTTGCCAGTTTCTTTTTTGGAATAAAATCGGAGCGGGTGGAATCTGAGCTCCGTGATATCTTACCGCTCCGAGAGGGCACAAAAAAGAGGGCCCATCTGCAACTGGGCCCCTTTACTCTCCACCTTTTATTTTTTATCTCTTTTTAATTATTTCTTCGACTCTTCAAGCTAGACTCTTCGAACCATATTCCTCTAGCGCCTAGGCCATACACCTCATGGAATTTTTTGATAGCGTCAAGGGTTCCCGTGACCTCGAAACAATCTCCCATTATCGTTCCTTTGCTTATTCTGCCAATCTTTTTGAACTTGCCAAATTCTTTGGCTTCGCTCTTTAGAGTTGCAGCGTAATGGTACCCATCCAAGCAAAAGGTGTAAATAAAAATTTTATCGTTCTTCATCCTGTTTGTTTTTAAGTATAAGTAAATATAACCAAAATCAAAGAAATAAACCTCAAGTTCGTTCCTTAATCTCTTCGACTTCTTCCTCCAATAAAACGTTGTTCATGTAATCCACCAAGATGTCACAAACGTTGATGCTGTGTATTCCGCTATCAGCAACCTGTTTTTCTAAAAACTTTTCTAATTTTAAACGAATTTCTTCCATGTCTATTTGTTTTAATTGATTATAAGTAAATATACAAAGAAGAGTCGAGACCTGAAAATTTTTATCCAAAAATTACGTTTTGAAAAAAAACAGTTTGAATAACTACGTCGGCGTCGTCGGCATCATCCTGCTCTTGAATGATATTTAAGAGGGCCCGTCCGCTGACTGTTGATACTCGTTCATGTACGTCTTGGAGGGTTATGGAACGAGTGTATTCTCCATCTCCTTCCTCGTCAATGATGGTTAATTGATTGCCCGACCTCAATATTTCCATTAGCACATCTTCCCAACATGGGGTTTCGTTCGGTTTTTCTTTTTTAAAGCGCTCTCTAGCCTGGCGGTACTCCTCTTCATCATATCCCATCTTTAGCCCGTATCCTCCAATCAATCCGGTTCCTACTGCATTACAGAGGGCATTATAGAAAATGTTTTCTGCCTCCTCCTTTTCAAATTGAATTTTCATATTTTTAAGTTATAGAGTAAATATACAAAGACTCTGCTGTGCCTGAAAATTTATTTTAAACTTTTTATCTCTTGATAGAGCTCGTCTAATAGCGCGATCTGAGCCGAGTTAATCTCTAAGATTAGGATCGCGTCCTCATCTTCGCTCCCCCGATAGGAATCAATCTCTTCATGCAAGTACCTGCTTCTTTCGCTTAATAGATTTAGGATCCGGTCTGTCTTGTCTTCCATTATATGTCCAGGTCACTTAAGTCAGGCAGATCTTTAGGAACGAGAATTCCCATCTCCTTCATAGTTATTAGTGAAAGTATCCTATTCCGTTCCTCTTCGCTCTTTAATTTATTGGCTTGTGAATACGCGGTAACTCCTGCTTCAGGAAAGTCTTCCCATGAGGCATCGAGCAAGAACTCAATTGGAAAATTAGGATTTTTGTACAGTCTGCTTAGGAGCCAAAAATCATTAACGTAGTATTTTGACATTATAGACTCCTGGTTCTTAAATATATCAACTAAGATATCAGTAGGACAGCTAGGATTTTTTAATAATCCTGAAAACACTTCTTCGGATTTAAACCGACGCCAAAGTTTACGCAGAGTATCGGGAGAAGAGTTTTCATTTTCAGCAACCTGACCTTTTACTCCAACCACCTTAGAGTCATACATGACTTCTAATTCATCAGCTGAGGTTGACTTCCTTGCCCTTAAAACATCAGGAGAGAATTTTTGTCTAAATAAGGATTCCAATAAGTTATCCCAGTCTTCTAAAGTTTTTAGAGGAGCCACTTTCTTAATCCCATGCCCGTTGCCACTAAAAACGTTTCCATTATACGGATATATTGAGTATTCCCACATTTTAACCTCGGGTATACTTTCTTTTATCCAAGCTGGCATACTAATCTGTCTAGTTCCGTTACCGAAGGCGGTCGAACCGGTCGTACATTCGAACGGAACGCTATATCCAAGCCTCTTAAATTCGGCGAGGTTTCTCTTTACAGAAGGAAGATCTAAAATTTCCTCGTGAGTTGGAATATACATAGTCGTTGCTTTAAACTATTTATTAAATATACTAATTTAACCTGAAACCTGAAAATTTAGATTGAAATTTTTGACAGATCTGGCAGCTCATCTGTTATCAAGATTCCCAGACTTGCCATGGTTACCAGTCTTTCCCATTCTTCCGATCGTTCGGAGTTTGAATAGTACTCTTCTATCTTTGACCTGTCTTTACCTCGAAGGCCAGGCCAGACTCTTGCACATGCAGTCATCAGATTTACGCCAGTCGCCAGCTCATTGATAATAGAGCAGCTGGTTGAAATTGATAGGCTGTCGTGATATCGGCACTTGGCCCCATAGTGCAGCTTATCAAATTCGATTCGTCTACTTGATTCTACAACCGGCTTGCCCAAGAGCCCTGAGACCAGGGTTATATGTCTACCGGTAGTCCGGCTAAACTTGCCCATCTTAACGATTTCAGTCTCTCCGATAATTGCAACTTCAGTTTCATAACTGATAATTTTATTGCAAACGATGTAGAGGTTCTCTCTTATATTTAGTACTAGTTCCATAAGTAAATATACAGGGTTTATTTTAATCCTGAAAATTATAGAGTCAATCTGTGTGGAGCGAGACGGAGGAGTAGGCCTCCGCTCCGAGGTTCGGACAAAAAGAAAGGCTGACTACGGAGTCAGCCTGATTAGTCTGTCTGCGACAAAGGTGCCTCTACTCCGAGTCAGTTGGCTGTAATGAATCGATCATTTCACAGACCGCTTCGAATAGGATCGGGTCGTCTATGTCATAACCACTCTTGCTGCGCAGCTCCGAGTCAATCACTTTGCCTGAAGCGTCAAGCCACTCCTTGTAGATGATGACCCCTTCGGTTGGATGTTGGATAGTGTAACAGTGCTCCACTACCTCATGAAATACATGATTTAAGATTTCCATTTTCTCTTTTTTTAGTTATTACTTCTCTTCGTCTAGCTTCTTAAAGTTGTCTATCACTATCTGGCAGATTTCGGCGTATTCTCCATTGTCCTGAAAACCAATACATTCCAGGTAGGTACATAGATCGATTTGGATCTGTTCTTTTACTTCTTCTTTTGTCATTGTTTTTGTTTTTTAGATTTACTTATTAACATCATTATTAGCACCACGTTGAGCAACAGGCTCCCGTATACAATGTCCCCTATCATACTCCAATGCTTACAGCGCCTGCTGTGCCTGACGCTAGCTTATAGACCATAAACGATACCGCATACACTACTATTCCGAGGAGCACGAACATAAATGCATTGGCTGCTACACTTTCAATAGATTCTGAACTGATTCTTTTTTGGCTTTTCATAAATTATTATTTAATTGGTTTATAGGTAAATATACAGAGAATCTATTAAAGAAGAAAATTATTTCTCTAATTCTATCCTGAACGGGGCTGAATCTCGAGATTCAAATTACCTGGCTCAAAACCAAAAAAAGGGAACCGAAGTTCCCCTTTCTCTCAGTCTCTAATTAAGAACTGTTACTTTTCCTTACCTTTGCTGGAGGATTCCTGTTTGTCATCAGTAGCTTCTGATTTCTTTTCAACATTGGAATCTTCTTTCTTGGTAGAATCGGCCTCAGTACCAGCGACCATTTCTTCTGTTTTTGTAGAATCAGTGTCATTAGCTACAACTTCAGCCTCGGCTTCAGTTGCTTGAGCACAACTAACAAAAGTAAGAGAAACAACTACCACTGCACCAAGAAACATCATTAACCTTTTCATCTTGATTTAATTTAAACTTTTTCCTACTCTCTTGATTTTCGGATTCCTCATCTTAGATTGGCCCCTAAGAAAGGCTGCCATTTATTTAAGTGATTGGCCTTCACTCTGTCTCTAGCCGTCTACGGAGTGCTAAGCTAATCTGGGTCTAGGCAGACGCTTATACATCAAGTATTGCTTTCTGTTCCAAGAGAGCTCGGTCGTTGGATGAGGATCAGGCTTGCGATTTATCTCGATCGGCCCCGACCACTTCTCCTTTGAGGCTAAAGAGAGGACAATGTATATGACTAGGTCTTTCATAATTTTGATTCTTAGAAGGTTCCTGAACGTCCAATCGAGAAGGTCAACTCCAATCCCCACGGCAGCTTATATACTCTAAATCCTCCAGTTCCCATTGATATCACTTCTTGCGGATCCATTTGAGCTTCGACTAGAAGTCGAGTTGCAGTTCTTTTAAGGTCGTCCATTGTTGGCACATCATCCCACCATTTCCATCCGGTTTCCGTCATGTGATTGTGTACCTTTTGAAAATCGAATCGGTCTATAATTTGATCTATTGACTGTGCTTGTTCCTGTGTCATGTCTCATAATTTTGATTCTCCAAACATCTTTCTCCATCCGTTAGGACTAATTCCACTGATGAGGAATTCTCGGTCTTCTGCACTGGCATTAGGCAGGGCCCGCTGTATCATTTCCCCGTTGAGCCACTTCTGTACTCCATCAGTAGGCAGAGTAACCGAATGCTCCTCTCCGGTAAACACACACTCTCCAGAGACGGTGGTCAGGCCTCCCGGGCCCTCCACTATGGTTAGTTCTTTAGTTCTCATTCTGCGATAAAGATTTCACGTGTGATGCTTACGCTTCTCCATTCGCCTTTTTGAAGGTCAAAGTATACCACTACTTTCGGGCTGCTCTCTCCGCCTTTAGGGTGATGGCCGACTGGCACGCTCTCTAGCGATGTGGTTCCAATGGCAGTGCGTAGATTACCATCTAGTTTCTTGTACGCGAATTGAACAGTTCCACGATTTAATCGTGCTCTCAATTCTGACGGGTTAATTGGTTGTAATACCATTTCTCTTTGGTTTTAAGTTATATAGTAAATATACTAAGAATACCCTAATCTTGAAAATCCCTTTGAAAAAAGTTTTAACTTTTATCGGAGCGAAGCTGGATTATGGAGACCACTTGGTTTCCGGATTTGGCTCCGCTCCCGAGCGGGAAAGCCCGATCAACATCGGCTCCTGGATCTGGACAAGAAAAAACCGGTCCTTGTGGGACCGGCCTCTTCAACTTAAAACAAAGGATTATAGTTCTTTAATCAGGCGCTTAGGTATTACTAAGTTCCAATTGCAACTGTCACAACATATTCCAGCAATCACTGGATCTGAATTATTTCCCCAGCCTATGAACAGGGTTCCGCAGATCGAACATACATGTTTTGAATCAGATTTAATCAGCTGATTACAATCATTACACTTTCTAGACTGTTTGCCCCTCTGTAGAGACAGAAGAGAGACTGACTGATGTTGACATTCTGAGTTCATTGCAAAGTTTTATTTTAGTAAATATATCCAATTTTCCTGAATCCTGAAAACAGGACTTAATTATTTATTAAAAGAAAAAGGCCAGCAGAGCCGGCCCTTCCCAGAACTTAGAACAAAGATTACCTGTTTTTTTCAGCTAACTGGCGGGAGAACAGGACCCGACAATATTCTTCTTCTATTATCTCTTGTACTAACTCAATCGGGTCTCCTTCTTCGGCAATCCATTTCTGAGTGGATCCAAAGCAGGTGTACCATGCGACCACCTCCCCTTGCTGGTTTAGTTTAATCCAGGCCGGTCCAATATCCGATCTGCCCTGTTGATATCCTTCTCTGACTGGCAGCCAATTCATTGCGCAGACAGGGTTAAAGATTCTTCTAAATGATGGGCAATCAATTCATCGGTCATGGTGTCCCCAATTGCAGCGTCTGGATACTTTTCTGAAATTGCATGAATTTCCATGACCGTCATCCCAATGTGCAAGTCGATCTCCTCGTCTCCAATAGGTTCTATTTCAAAGTCATAATAATGTAGTATATGATAAAAATTATATACTATGTCCTCCACCAGGTATTCTTCCGGATCCAGCTCCTCCATTCTCTTCTTAATTATTCCGGTCAATACCGCTACGGAGTGTTCAATTGCTCCAGTTGCTCTTTCCTGTCTCTTACCTGAATTGAGCAGGGCATATCTGTTTTCTACTATCTTTGTCATGGGTTTATTATGGGTTTATTTTTCTTTACAGCCAGATAAAAAATCATTCAATCCTCTTCCGCATTCACAAGTATACTTTGTCGTGTCAAATTTACAATAGGGTCGGGCCAACTTTTTCTCCTGCAGATAGACATTGATCTCTGCGTTTAGAGAATTTCGATTCACTGGCATCTCTTTTAAGGGCTCAGTATATGTGGTTACGGTGCCATCATAATTAACAGTGCTTCCAATTCGATATCGACGCTCTGGTTCTTTAGGCTTCTTGCACAGGAATCCCATCCTCCTGAAGAGTATAAATACTCGGGTTTCAAAATTTCTTTTTCTGTTCATTGTTAAAGTTCTTATAGTAAATATACCAACTTTCCATGGGACTTGAAAATCCAGCCAGTCAATTTTCCCGGAGCGGCGGGAGCGGCCCCGCTGCCGGTGCACCCTCGCTCCCGGCGGGCACGGCCACCAGGCACCACACAAAAAAACCCGGCCGGAGCCGGGCTGAATCTGCCTGTTAAGAATCAGACCTTTGCTCTTAGGCTCTGTAGGGCAGCATCTCGAATCTGGCCTATTCTCTGTTGAGTGAGACCGAATTTTCGACCGGCCTCGTCAATTCCAAGGGCCCTACATTCAATTCCAAAGAGGGACTTAATGATTTCTCGATCGCGAGAACTTAAGTGATTTAAGAGCAGATTACACTCAATTTTAAGGTCCTGTTGCTCTGTTTTAATATCAATGTTGGAAGGGCCTTCAGTTATGAGGTCACCCAGGGTAAGCTCATCTTCACCAATGGGAGCATCAATTGATTGATGTTGATTCTTAATCTCAGTGTCCAAGGAGGCCAGGATTGATTTCCTAATCCACCATACCGCATAGGTAATAAACCTGATTCCTCGGCTGGGGTCAAATCTCCGGGCAGCTTCAATCAGGCCCAAGTTGCCCTCGCTAATAAGGTCGCTAAGTGGAGTCCCTCGTCCCTGGTACTTTTTGGCCACTGTTACTACAAATCTAAGATTGCTTGTTATCAGCTCCTCAATTGCCTTGGGGTCACCGTGCTGAATTCTTTTTGCCAATTCATTTTCTACCTCAGCTCCAACTTGGTCATGCTTTCTAATCTCCTGAAAGTAGCGGTCCACGCTAGTTGAATCTTTGCAAGTGATTGATTTAGATTTACTTTTCATAATTATTTGTTTTTAAGTTCTTATATATAGAATGCACTTTTACCCAAAAAGTAACACTTTGGGTAATAAAAATTTTCAACTTTTTTCAGAGCGGAGGAGAATCTAGGATACCAAAGCCACCGCTCCTGGCGGGCAGCAAAAGAAAAGGCCGACCCTGTGGCCAGCCTCCCCTATAACTTAAACAAAAATCAGATATCAAGAGACTCTAAGTCCGGTACTTCGAACGAGGTCTGAATTCCAAGGCTAATCATGTTAATATCCCTTTCAATTCTCTCTCTTTCAATTGGGTCTTTGGTCTTTTTAATAATTTCTTTTATTTTATTGTTAGCCAGTTTCCTAAGCCTGGTATTTCCCTCATCGCCATAGTCTTCCTTCGTTTGTAAGAAGCTGGCAAGTAATACGGGCGAGATGCTTTTATTAGATAGAGCAGCCTCTGTCACATCATAGTCTTCGTCAAAAATAAGATTCAATAGGGCGGACTTCGAACACTCTGGGTCCTTTGCAACCATGTGTCTGGACGACCAGTCTCCATTATGGCTGGCGGCTACATAGAGTCTCTCACGCTCAGATGGAGGCAGGCTCTTGATTCTGCTATAAGCGGCCTTAAATACGTCAGTAGACCAGTCCTTCATAAATATCTCTAAGTCCGAGAATTCAAGGTCTGAGCGCTTAGCTATACACTCCCTCACGTTCCACTGCAGTGATAGTAACAGAGGGCGAAGTTCTTTAATTGATGGCCAGTTTTCGGCTGCATGGCAAATATCAGAATAACATTTATGTATACTGCTATTCAAGTGGTCAGCAATCATTTTCTTTAATAAGTCAGAGCGCAATTGCTCTGGAAAATTTGGATTTCGATAGAGAGCGCTAAGGAGCTCGTGGCTCAATTCCTCTCCACTGTTTAAGAAGATGCTCTCTAATAATTCAGCCGGAGTATTGGAATTTTTTGCAACCTCTTTCTTTACTGCTTTAGACCGGTCCCGGTACAGTCGACTCAGCAGCTCAACCTTGCTCGTTAGGGTGGCAACCTCGAATCTAACTTCTGAGTAGGCTGATTTGCAGAATAATTCATCGAGATCCGGCCGGGCTTTTAGCATCGAAGTCTGGGCAGAAGATGAAAGGGAGAGCAGCTCCTTGTCTGAAAATGTATAGCTCTTATTTTTATCTGATTTAGGTCTCATCCTGTTTTAAGTTTAAGTAAATATACTAAAGGTCCGCGACACTTGAAAATTTTAGTACTACGGAGTGTTAGTCTCTCCACTCTTCATTCTCTTCCAACAGGAGATTCATCGTCCCTTCTTGAATTGAGTCATACTCTTCTTCTAACCGGCTGTAGATTTCTCGACACTTGCTCTTTAGCCAGTCCTCCAATCTGGGCTCCAACCATTCCACAAAGGCATGCAATTCATTGATGTCCTCAGGTAAGAATACCCAGTCCTCGATATCCCTCTCTTCTGGGTCTTGAGTGTCCCAATAGCTGGCCAATTCTAAACCAATCTCAACAGTATTCTCATGTACGTAACGATGAGTATTTCTCCAGATGTGACAGCTGATGAGGTCTTGATTATCGTTCTCCAAGATAAGGTCTAATACTGGTCTTGGCACTCCAAGTGCATCCCAGCCTATGAGGGCCGCCATGGTGCGAGCCCCTTCATTTGCGGCCTCCAGTTGTGGGCTCTGAAAATCAAAAGGTATCTCTTTTAAGAGTCGAGCCAAGTCTACGCTCTCACAGGTAAAGCTTGCCCCGTCGCCTTGGCTCCAAAATCCGCTAAATTGAATATCGGGCTCGCTGATTCCAAACTCTTCAAGCTCTGCCTTGATATCCTCGATTATCGGCTCGTACCAGTCGTCTCCCATCTGAGAATCTATTATTTCCCACTGTCGATTCTTGCTAAGTTCTTTAAAAGGTGTCATTGTTTAAGTTTTAAGTTATAGTAAATATACGAAGAATCTTTGACCTTTGAAAATCTTATCACCGCTTTTTTCCAACATTTTGCGGAGCGGGGCAAGCTCCTGATACGCGGCTCCGAGGTCCGAGCAAGAAAAAACCGGTAGTTAGCCGGTCTGTTCTTAGAATGTTATTCAATTTATTTTTCCTTTATATTTCTTAATGTATTGAGAACATTTCCCATCCATAGAAATATTGATGAATAAAAAATCGCATCACAGAATGAAGTAAAGTGGAGTGCTACTTCTACTTTTGGTATCGAGTCAAATAATAGCATTCCTAAATGATAAACAGCAGAAAGAAAAAATATAATAGAGCCAAAAATTATTATTTTTTCTACTGAATTAAAATCCTTTATCTTGGATATCATATCCTTCGCAACTTCAATTGCCTCTTTTTCTTCTTTCTCTTTCATTTTATTCGTTTTAATTGATTTAATAAAGCAAATATACTCAGTTCTACAATTTCCTGAAAATGGAAGGATATAATAAGTCAGAGCGGGTTCTGCGTTAGGATACAGTTGCCTTCGCTCTAAATCAGAGCGCAAGAAAAAAGCCGATCCTTTGGAGACCGGCCCTTTCAGATATAAACCAAACTTAAACCACTACCACCAACTATCGTAAAAAACAGTATACCCTTCGTCTATTGATTGAATTGCCTCTTTAATAAACTCAAGGTCACTATCAAACTCGGTTCCATCAGACTCCCCAAAGAAGAATCCAGAAGTAGACGGAAGGTTTCCATCTATAATATCAGTTGCCAATTTATTTAGGTCATCTCGAGTGAGCTCTACCGGCCGACAGTTAAAATCATCTGCCCCTCCTTTAGACAGGTAGAGGCTCTCCATCCAGCCTTGAAGATTAGGATGTTTTCGCCAGTACATAATCTCAACCACTTCCCCCTCCCCTTTATCTTGCGCCAGGTTAATTTCATCGTGAAAGTCAACCGGCTTGCTGAGTTTAATCTTGGCCTTGTAAGCCCATTGGTCTAGTCCCATATTTCTCTTGTTTTTAAGTTATAGGTAAATATACCATATCCGTTTGGGTTTTGAAAACTAAACAGAGAAAGGCCAACTACGGAGTCAGCCTTCCTCTTAACTTAAAACAATTTCTTATTCGATTACCCGGAATCAGTCTACCCATGTAGTCCTACTTCCCGGTCGATTACTTCCATGATTACCAATTATTACCGTTATTTCTGGATGGATTTTTAGCAAATGCCTCTTTGCATCGCCTCTCCACTTCTGGGTCTTTAAATCCTCCCCATGGGAATATGCCTTCATAAGTACCATACTGATATCCTACTAAACAGACCTGGACTATCTTTTTTAATTCTTCCATCTCCTCATCAGTGGGGGCTAATTGACGAGCCGAGATGGTTCTTAATTGTCCGTATCGATCGCATCCGCTGGTTCGATAGTGTTCAACGATGCGCTCAACTAAAAAACGATCGCCCCGCACTCCCCGCCGGAGCGATCGACCCATCGGAAAAAGTAGAGGCGACTGCCTTTGTAAGGTGGTATTTGGCCTACACCTCCGCTCGATCGCTAAACCGATCGCTACCCCAAT
>OGWG01000047.1_pt1 | contig 19437 bp, 27 predicted proteins | sample 1575911 | NCBI WGS metagenome assembly OGWG01 (sample SAMN07581534, study PRJEB24739) | freshwater metagenome
TCCAGCTCGATGAGCCCGGTGGTTTTCGTTCCGCTTATGAATCTCAGCTAAACCCATAGCCTCATTCTATGGCAGAGGAATGGTGGGAATTGATACGACGCAGATAAAGAAGAGAAAAAATCACTAGAACGGCGCTGGTCCAGACATTAAGCCGAATACCAAATATGAGATTAGCGTCATCAATTCGTATGGTTTCGATGACGCCACGGCCACACGAATAAAGCGCAACATAAAGTGCGAAAATCGAGCCAGCTGCAAGGTTCCACCGTCGCGCTTGAGTCACTAGAAGGATTGCAACAGCAAGACACCAGAGCGATTCGTAGAGAAAGACAGGATGGAAAGTCTCGACATTTGTGTAGCCAACTGGTCGATAGCGCAATGGAATCTCCAAAGCCCATGGAGCATCGAGAGGTCGACCAAAGAGCTCCTTATTGAACCAATTGCCCCAGCGTCCAATTGCTTGTGCCACAAGTAAGCCAGGAGCAAGTGCATCGGCAAAGAATTTAAAGGAGAGAGATTTCTTCGGGTGGCGGCGATAGGCAAGGAATGCACCAAGGAAACCAAGTGATATCGCGCCCCAGATTCCTAATCCACCTTGCCAGATGTAGAAGGCTTCTTTCCAGTCACGACCAGTTCCAAAATAGAGATCGGGAGACGTGAGTACGTGATAAACGCGTCCCCCGATAATGCCCGATGGAACCGCGACGATTGCGACATCGCTTACTACACCGTGCGCTCCACCGTATGCGACAAACCTTTTATTGCCGATATAGCTCGCTGCAACGACGCCAAGAATAATGCACAGCGCATAGAAATGAATCGTGAGCGGGCCAATCTCAAGGAGAGATTGGGTTGGAGATGGGATCGAAGCGCGAATCATTTCTTCGCTGCTTCAACCGCCGCCTTAAACTCATCAAGTACGAATTCACTACCAGAACGGCTCCACAATTTTCCATTGATGAAGACAGTTGGAGTTCCCTCGACTTTGTTCTTTGCCATAGAGGCATAAACTTTTTCGACGGTATCTCCATTCTTATTGTCATTCACACAACTCTCAAAAGCTGGACTCGTAATACCTAATCGTTTACCAATCTCTAAGAGATTCTTGTTCGAGAAGATTCCGCTGTTCTCCGTGCCTTGAACGCCATAGATCGCACGGTGGTATTCGATGAATCGACCTTCATCCACCGCACAATAAGCGGCGTTTGCGGCGCGCTTGGATTCTTGACCCAAGAAAGATGTCATGTGATACACGACTTTTGCTTCGTTGTTACGAACGAGATCTTCGATGTAGCCACTCATTGCAGTTTCAAAATACTTGCAGAATGGGCACTGGAAATCTTCCCAGATATTGATTTGTAGTCCGTTGTCGGCAATCCAAAGCTTTCAAACTTTTTCTTGATAAAATCTGCGGCTAATTTATTTCCTTTTTTCCCTGACATTCTGCCTTCAAGTTCATTAGATGCAAGATATTCAAGGTTTCTTTTGATTTCTTGTTCGTCTATTTTTTCAAGAGCATCTGATACTTTTGGCAATTCTTGTTTTGGTACAGACTTGGTTTTTGGTTTGATTATTTCTTTTTCTTCAATATTTTGATGGAATTCATTTTTGCTTAAAAGGACAACTATCATCAATATTGCTAATGTCAGAACTATTATCTGAAGTTTTTTCATGGTTGTTCCTCTGCACCATATATAAATTAGACACAAACTATTCTAAAAATGAAAGAGTTTATCGGGTCAAAAAATTATATGGATGAAAAACCAATTTATTTTAAAAGTGTTGCCGATTCAATTTGGCGAGGCAAATTCAAAACACTTAAAGATTACTACAAAGCCGGTGGGGCAATTGACCCTCTTACCGGCAAACCTCAATATGATCTGACATATTACGATTTCGACAAATATGAAATGGAAATTGATCCAGACGAACCTTTAAGCAGCATAGAAAATTATGATCCCAATAGAAGAAAAAAAGAACTGATTAAATGTTCACAAAGTTTTGCGTACTTTTGCCACAAATATGTAAGAATCCTCCACCCGATGAGAGGTTTGATTCCATTCGTTTTATTTAAATATCAAAGAAAAACAATTCACGATTACGAAAATCATCGCTTCAACATTATTTCAAAATTCCGTCAGGGTGGTTTGACTACAGTCACATTATTGTGGGGATTGTGGCGATGTATGTTTCAGCTTGATCAACAAATCATGTTGATTAGCAAAACCGACCGAGAAGCAACTGATATTGGCATGATGGCAGACCGTGCTTGCGAAAATTTTCCTGATTGGATCAAGCCTCGCAAAGATGGAAAGTGGAATGACCACTTGAAACAATTTACAGATACTGGTTCGGCATTGAAATTTTATTCGCCAGAAGCTGCCCGTGGTAAATCAGTCACATTTCTGATTGTTGACGAATGTGCGTTCATCGACGATATGGACAAACATTGGAAAGCTATGTGGCCCATTCTCTCAACAGGTGGTTCATGCACTCTTATATCAACAGTTAATGGTCTTGGCAACTGGTATGAGCAAACATATCATGATGCCAAGGAAGGATTGAATAAGTTTCATGTAATTGATTTGGACTATTGGGAACATCCTGATTACAACGATGAAAAGTGGGTGGCAGAACAAAAAGCTCAGTTGGGAGAAAAAGGCTTTCGACAAGAAGTTTTGCGTGAATTTCAAGGTTCTGGCGAGACATATTTTCCAACGAATGTGCTCACCACATTATTTGAACAGACAAGAAACAATTATCCCAGTCGTAAATTGTTTCCCAAATGGGCCAACACCATCGGTCGTATTGCACAGTTAGAAACAGACAATAACAAAGGTGCGATGTGGGTTTGGAAAGAACCAATTCAAGGTCAAGAATATATTATTTCTGCTGACTGTGCCGAAGGTCAAGGAGAAAATAATGACAATAGTGTTTTTCATGTAATCAATACTGCTACACTAGAGCAAGTTTGTGAATTTTATTCAAACATCATATATCCTCACGAATTTGCACAACTTATCAAAGAAGTTGCGATCATGTACAATAATGCCTTAGTTGTTGTTGAAAACATGGGACCGGGCGGAGCGGTTTTAAGTGCTTTGCAACATACACATTTCTATGACAATCTTTATTACGAAAATACAAAAACTACAAATGCAAAACCGGGAGTAAGAGTCAATCAAACAAATAGAACTCAGTTCTTAGAAACTTTGCAAAATCGTTTGATCAATCATACTGTCAGGGTAAATAGTGCAAGATTTGTCAATGAGTTAAATACCTTTGAATACAATAAGGTCACTAGGAAGGCACAAGCACAAAAAGGAAAACACGATGATGCCATCATGGCCATGTGCATAGGTTTATATGTTCGTGATAGTCTAATTAGAGAAGTTCCTCTCGGCACAGGTGCTGCAAAAGAAAACCTTCAAGCTGTTAAATCACAAGTTTATGATGACATAAAAAGAGAACTTATGGAAGGAAGGCCAGAAGATATTCTTTTGGAAAATGAATATGATATTTTAGCTTCTGACAGAGATGAATATGATTCGTCGTTGCTTCAAAGATTTGAAAGAAGGGGAGAAAAAATTCTTCGAGAGTTTGGGTGGTGAAATGACATTCAATAAGTATAAAGAATATGTTATGGCAAAAGAGAACAGTCGTGAAATTACTGTTTCAATGGAGAACTATAAAAACCATATTGCCAGCGAACTTTCCGCTTTAGTTTTAAGAAAAACGAATTTTTATGACGAAGCAAAAGATTTTTTGATTAACCATGAAAAAATAGAACAAAAACTTAGTCTTGATAATTATCCGTTTATTGAAAATATTCAGATAGCCATGAAATCAAACAATTTAGATTCTATGAAAAATTGTTTGGCAAAGTATAAAGAAACGATTGATTCAAATTTCTATGTTTATTTGGAATCATGTGTCTTTAATTTTGAAGCAAAATCATTGGGTCAAATGTTTACGGCAAATGATGTTGATGATTGCGTGGAATCTCTTGTTGATGAGTGTTATGCCAATATTGAAAGACTTAAAGGCTTTATTTTCAAAGGATTAGTACAAAATAAACTTGAACATTTGCCAGTTCAACTAGAAGTTTGTTTGCCCAAGAGACTCAAAGCAGAATCTGTGATCGCAAAATTTGATTACATCATACCGATTGTTTTGAAATTTAATTTCAATGACTTTCATGTTGAATATATCACAACAGAACTTCCATCAAAAGCTCAAAAAATTCAAGATAATTTAATGGAATTTTACAATCAAAAAAAGAAAATAAACAAATTTGTAAGCGGATTTTTAGGAGATGATTCTACTAAAAAAGCAATTTATGAGAATAAGCAAAAAGAATTGGCTTTAGGTATGAAAACTTATTTAAATAAGGATGTTGTCATATTTAAAGAACCGCCGAAGGGCAATCTTGATGTTTGGGAAGTCAAGATTAAAAATCCATCTTTGTTTGAGACGATTGAAAGTTACAGATTAACTGAAGATGCTCAAATTCGTTGGATAAATTTGATTAGGAGACATCGCAATGAAAAATAACACGGGTATTGTAAAAAGCTTATTGAATCAAGCTTTGCATAACACACCAGATGATTTTTCTTTACAAGAAGTCAAGGCATACATCCGTAAGGCGTTAAGTATCGTTGAAAGTGTTGAAAACAAAAGAACAGTTCGTCAAGAAAATAAAATTGCAAGAAAAACAGCAAGTAATCCCATGCCAGTTGTTGATCTGGGTTCTGTATTAAATGTGGTAGAGAATGAAATAAAGAAAGAAAAAGATAGATTGCAACAATTAAAAGAAAGAAAAAATGCACCTAAGATAAATGATCAGGACGATCAGACTGGTTTGGATTATGTCATGGGATAGATTTGAATCCTATTATTTGATAGCATATCCGCCAGAAACAATAGTAGATTCAGTAATATCGTGGGGATATGATCATATTGATTGTGAAAATTTTTTTCATGATCCAATTGATCCTTCTTTTGGAAGGGAGAAAAATATACATTTAACAATACTTGGAAATATTGAAGATACCAGTCATGAAAAATTTAAAAAAATTATTGGCGAAGAAGAAACTATAATTTGTAAAATGGGTAAAATAAAATTATTTAAAAACAATAGCAAATATGATGTTGTTCATATTGAAGTTGTAAATGACTCAATAAATATTTTGAACAAAAATTTGAGTCAATCAATTAAAAATACCAACAAATTTCCTTTATACATACCTCATATTACAATAGCCTATGTAAAAAAAGGATATGGAGATAAATTTTTAGACGATACATATTTTGAAGGTCAGGAATTCAAGATTGACGAATTAGTATTATCTTTAAGTTTAAAAGAACAATCAGTTTACAAGTTAGGAAAAAAATGAAAGACTGGCATGGAATTTTAAAAATCTTGGAAATTCAACACATCCGTGATGGAAAAGTTATTTGGGAAGATCATGACATATTAAATTTGCTGCACACAGAAGGAGAACAATTCCTTCTCACCTGTTGTTTTAACAACGATGGTACTGTAGTGCCTACAGATTATTACTTTGGATTAGACGCAAGAACTTCGCTTGCTACCGCAGATAATATGGCAACTATTTCGAGCCTAGAACCGTCAGGAAATGGATATTCGAGGCAAACTGTAAGTTCCAATGGCGGATTCACTATTCAGTTGGTTGGTAGCTATTACAGAGCAGTTGGATCAATTGTAACATTCTCGGCAACGGGAACTTATGGTCCGGTGCGAAATCTTTTTTTGACAAATAAATCAGATAATTCTGGATATCTTATAAGCTCTGCCGAACTAAGTTCTCCTGTCACTTTTGCAAATGGAGATTCAGTTGCTCTGCGTATGTCCTTGCAGCTAAGAAACGGACCCTAAAGTATCAGTCAAAATGTCGATTGGTTTGATTTCAACAAAATGAATTAAATGATGTAATTTTTTATCAATTTCAAATTTTTGATAGAATTTAAATTCACAAAAACCAGTGCCTCCATCCTTGATTTCCAGTAAATTATCTGAAGTACCAACTTTACTTTGAACGACTTTCTTGAAATTTTGGTCTACTTCTGAATCGTTTGAAATAATTTCAACATGAGGCATATTCACAATGAATTTGCCTTCTTTGGCGTTGAATGTAATACTTGTTCCGGTTTTATCATTTTTTAGAAGATAGTGACAAAAAATTTCTTGTGCCGGTTCAGAAGTGTTGCCTTTATAAAACCAAACTGGTATTGCAACTCCATCCAATGACAAAGGTTCGCCTTCATGAATTTTATATCTTTGTTCGTTTGTTAAATAAATATGATGTGAAATTGTTAGTGTTGCCATATTACTTCCGTATATAAGATAATCCAAACAAGCGGAGTTTTAATGATCAATAAAATTTTTGCAACCTTTGTCCTTCTTATTTTATGTAATCCATTATCTTTGTGTCAAGAAGCACAAATTCCATATGGGAATTTTGAGCGTCATCCGCTTGATAATATGCCGGTTCTTGAAAGAGATAAATTCGGCAACACAAATCCTGCACCAGTACCAAAACGAGGACTTGAGTACAGGAGATTTTTGTCAGCATCTGTTAAAATTGCAGTTGGAAATGCAAGTGGATCAGGAACAATAGTTCATTATGATGCTTCTAAAAATCTTGCATATGTTGCAACTTGTGGCCATTTATGGCCAGAAGGCATCATGAGCGTAGAACAGGGAAAACAACTTAAAAGAAAATGTAGGATCATTACATGGTATCATAATGATCAAAAATTAGACGCTCCTAAGTCATATGATGCAGATGTTATTTTTTATAGTTACCTTACAGGTCAAGACACAGGCTTAGTCACATTTCGTCCTGATTGGTTGCCGAATGTGTTTCCAATTGGACCGACAGATTATGAATACATGAAAGGGCAATACGCTCATTCCTGCGGGTGTGATGGCGGTAGTGAAGTCGCACATTATGATGTTCAATTTTTAATGTTGCAGAAATTCAATCTAGATGGGACCAACATTGAAACTTTGGATTTAGTGACAGAAAAAAACAGTCCAAGACCCGGTAGATCAGGTGGCGGCTTAATGAATGATGAGGGATTTTACATAGGAACTTGTTGGGGAACGCAATATGTCGATGGTACGGGCAAAGGATTTTTTACGCCGTTGCCAGTAATCCATAAATTTTGGTCAAAACAAAAAGGCTACAGTTTTCTTTTAAATCAAAAAACCAAACCGGGTTCTGCAAAAACTTTAAAAATCATTGATAAGATGAATTCTGGCATCAAGTTTGAACAAGAATATATTTTATTGCCTTGATTCATGTGAGAGAATAAAAACTGCAAATCTTCTTGTATTCGCACCTTTTGCATTGGTCGCCAACTCTGCCATACACATCATTTGGGTGAGTTGTTGTTATTGTTTTATAAGTTTCATGTAGTTCTTGTTCTGCCGAAATAATTGACTCTTCCGTAAACTTTGTGCTTACAAGGTTTGCTCCTTCAAGATAAAAAAGAGCAGCTTGAATGTTCTCTGGTTTTGCCCCGAATATTTTTTGAACCACTCTTGCGTAACATCTAAGTTGCAAATCTTTTCCTATATTGCTGGAATTCTTTCGCCACATGCCTTTCTTTGTGGTTTTGTAGTCAAGAATAAAATATTTTTCGCCACGAATTATCAGACGGTCGATTACACCAGTAACAATGTGATTATCAGGTGGTTGCATATCATATCTAAATGGATATTCTAAATGTCCATCATATCCAATCTTATCGCTGATCATTTTGATGTTGCGAAGATGATCCGGTAATTTTCTTTTATAATCTGAGTCTAAAATTGGTGGCGCAGTTGCATTTTCCTCGGTTTTAATTTTCCCTGAAAGTACATCTGCTGCTAAGGTTTCAATTTTGATTTGGCCTTGATTTCGAACATATTCCTCTGCAATTTTGTGAACAACTTTACCATATACAAAATATGGTTGTACTGGTTCATCTGGAATGATTTTTAAATGATAACGAAATCGGTACTTTGCTTGACAGTCATTCCAAGTTTGATTACGAGAAACCGAAATGTGTTCGCAAATTAGGTGTTGATGTTCCATACTAACATTGTACAATGATTGGAATCATTTTTAGGTGAAATATGTCAATTTCATTCAAAAATTTTGAAAAGTGGGCCAAAAAAAAGTTTGGCGACCAAAATGTAAAGATTCAAGGCAAGGAAATTAGAATACATAGTATTTTTGAAACCGGAGACGATGACTTCCATTTATGGTGCAGTCCATCTGGCGGTAAGAAAAAAAGGAAAAACGGCACATATCATTGCTTTAAAACTGATAAAAAAGGTAGTCTTGTAAAACTGGTGATGATTGTCGAGGGTTGCGATAGAGATGAAGCAGTTGCGAAGCTTCATGGACATACAAGTATTCGTGAAATAGAACGACAACTTGTTGCTTTTTTTGCGGAACAAGATCAGCAACAACAAGTGGAAACTCCAAAATCAAATATCAAGCTTCCAGAGCATTGTTATTTAATTTCAGATTTGGGAACAAATAATTGGTGGCGAAAGAAAGCAGAAGAATATTTAAATAAAAGAAAAATTCCAATTCGAGGTTTGTACATTTGCATGGATGGTAGATACAAGGGCAGAATCATAATTCCATATTATGACAAGATAGGCAATTTAATTTATTTTAATGGACGGCATTTAGGCAACAGCAAATGTAAGTATTTGGGTCCGCCAAAAGATATTGGAGTTGGTAAAGAGGATGTTGTTTTCATGGCAGGAAAATGGCCAGAAACGGGAAGTATTATTTACCTGTGTGAAGGTGAGTTCAACGCAATTAGCCTGCGTGAGGCAGAATTAAATGGTGCTGCTTGCGGTGGTAAAAATATGAGCGAAAAACAAGCCATGCTGTTGTCTGACTATCGTGTTGTACTATGTCTTGACCGTGATAAGGCTGGTGCTGCTGGAACTGCGAAAATGAGTTCAATGATTACAGCTTTGGAAACCGCTAAAAAAACAACCGAAAAACTTCTCTATGTCATTCCGCCGCAGGGATATAATGACTGGAATGAATTTCTGGTCAAAAACAGTTTGCCACTTTTGCATCATTATCTTGTAAAAAATCAGAAGCCTTTGGATTATACGGGACCAAGAGGCACGATTGGAGATTATTTTAATTTTAGTGATATTTATCGTTGATCTCGTATAAATAATATTTAGGTGTTATTATGAATAAAAACTATAGTCTTTTTTTGGCTGGCATCATTTCTGAGTCTCAATATTATGATTTAGTTGAGAATGAAAATCCTGAAGCCATGCTTCTATCATATCTGGATCAAAACAAAGCCAATATCAAACATTACAAGAAATTTGCTAAGGTTAAAGCTCGACAATCGCAAGGAAACGAGCAAGTTCAAACACAATTAAGTGGTAGAAATGAGACTGATGTCCGAGTTACAAAACCCGGCGATTGGGTTGTTTCCAATATCGAATCACAGGGTGAACAGCAAATTGTTGATGATGTTACATTTAAAAAACGATACGATGTAGCGAATCCCAAAGGCGACATTTATTCACCCAAGGGTGCAAATTTCTTTGGGGTTCAATATAACGGTCCAGATGTTTCCTTTGCTCCGCCTAATTGGGGTGGCTCAAAAATGAATATTACTACTGGATATATGATCGGCGGTCCTGATCCCAATAATTTTGCAAGAGATTTTTATGGAATTGATCCAAAAGCATTTCAATCAACCTACAAACCTGCTGAACAAGTAAGAGATTAGTCTTTGTTTTTAAGCCGCTCAGAAAAAGTTGGGAAACCTTCGTTCATTTTCTTTTTTTTATGTTTTGGCCTAGGGGTAATTTCGGAGATTACTTCGCATTTAGCGATATATGGCAATAGTTATTTTTTCATATAAGATGTCTCTCATCTGAATTGATCAAGAAAATTGCTTATCTGATTTTTTCCATCATGTTTTCTTTTCTTTTGCAATGCTGCGGCAAGTGCTGCAGCATTCAAGCCGAGCACAGTACCGGTCTGTGCAGCTCTTGTTGGTAATGAAAGCTTTTGTACATAAGGTGGAGCCTCTGGTGAATCTGTCTGCCTGACTTCGTGACCAGCTCCAAGACCTGCACCTGCCAAACCAGCCAATAATATGTTTCTCCAACTTTCATCATATATGTCTGCGTGATTATTTTGAAGCCATTCAGAAAAAGTTGGAAAACCTTCGTTCATTTTTTTCCTTTTCTTTTTGTTATGTTCAGGTTTGTGTGATTTGTAACCTTTTTTCTTCATGCTCCAAGCAAGTGCCCAAGGATTATCAATATCCTTGTGTTTTTTCATAGCTTTGACAGTACCTTCCCAGCCGGGAGGTGCCACTTCATCCCTTCGTCTTTCCATTTCTTTTCTAAGATTATCTTGCTGTCTTCCTTTTCCTCCGTGAACACCGCCTGCTGGAGTTCGCAACACGCCTCTGGCAATATTTGTTGGATCAACAGCACCAGTAACTCTTTGCTCTGTTGGTTTGGGAGCATTAGTTGTTTTCATTTGTTTCATGATAACCTCTGAAAATCTATACCCATCGTATTAAAAATTTACTATAATATTGCATGAAAATTGCTTTACTTGATGTTCATAACGACAAATACCAAAAAATATGGGACATCGCCGGTCCCGTTAAAGAAGCATATTGTAAAAAACATGGTTATGACAATATTCACTATCAGTCGCCTCCATATTTGTTGCCGATAGGTAGGCAAGACAACTGGGGTAGAGTCCATGGAATTTTGTGGCATTTAAGAGATTATGATTGGATATTTTATCTCGACACAGACATTTTAATCATGAATCATGATGTCAAAATTGAGGATTATATCGATGATAAATACAACTTAATTGCTGGTCCTTTACCTCATGAAGGTCACATTATGACAAGTGGCATGTTGATTAAAAATGACAAATGGGCAGTAGATTTTTTTCTTGATCTTTACGCCGAAACTAAATATATAACAGACGAATACCATTCTCCTCCTGACAAAAAATTTGCCACAGGAAATCCTTCAAAAGGTGGATTGTATTTTGAACAATCATCTTTTCATTATCTTTATGATCACTACGACAAATATTATGAAAAAATAAAATTAGTTCCTAGATGTTGGTTTAATTCTGAAACAAGATCATATAAAGAAGGTGATTTCTTAATTCATTTTCCGGGGCAATTGCAAAAAGTTAAATTGATGAAAATGATGTTGGAACAAGGACATGAAGCGGTGCTTCAAGCTGCCCGTGCTGTTGATATAGATGATCATATGCGTATTTGTCGTGAAGGTTATGAAAAGAATGTGCGTCTTTTGTCCAAGTTTGTAAAGAGAAAGAAAGATGAAACTACAGACAATTAAAAAATTACAAGAACAATTTGTTGGCAAAATATGCACGGTTTTGACCGTAGGCATAAGCAAAAGTAATTTTAATGATATACAGTTTGCCGACTTTTTTACTGGATTCATCGAATCAATAGATGAAGATGGAGTTTGGACTCGTCACCATTTATCTGGTTGTAAGAATTTTTATCCCTTGATTCATGTCGTTGGAATCATGGAAGAGCAAGTAATTGAAGAAACCGATCCAGAATATAAAAAACTTAAAGAAAAAGTAGAAAACACTCCTACTGAAAACAAACCTTTTGTTCAACAGTATGATGTGAACAATTCGCCTTTTGTAAACCCTGAAATGCTTGCTGCGTTAGCAAAGAAAAACACAGCAACTATGACTAGAAAAAATTAAGCAGTACGCTTATGGATTCCAGTAGCCTTTCTAATTCTCTGTTTTAAATCTTCGTCTGTTTTTATATCGCCTTGATTTGCTTCGATTCTTTTTTGTGTTTTGAGCTGTCTTAGTAAAGATTCGTTAAATTTTTCAAAATATTTTAACAAGGGATGGCCAAATCTAATTATTTTTGGCAAATCAGGACAAGCACTATTTGAAACAACTAGACCACCACCAAAATCATTCCATAGTTTTCCTGCTGGGGTAACATTAAATTGACCTATAGCTTGTAAAGCTTCTGTATCATTTGTGGAGTTTTTTATTGTATTTATTAAACTTTGAGCAGCAGTAGTCATATCTGATGTTGGGTTTTCCCAATCAGTAATAGTTGTCGGCAAAGTGACATCTCGTTGTGGTTTTGGTTTTTTTGGCGGTGGGCTTGGGCTTGGGCTTGGGCTTGGGCTTGGTGGTGCATCAGAGCCGCCAGAGGCAGCAGGTGGTTCATTAGCCTGAGCTAACTGTGCCAATGCACCTGACTGCACATGTTGATTTAAAAGGTTGTCAAGTTTTTGGCGTAATTCATTAGCTTTAGCGTTAATTATTTGATTTATTCTCAAATTGGCAGTTTGTGGCGTTTCTTCATATTCTTCTTTCAATTGCATTTCAAATTCGTCAAAAAAATTACGCAATTCCTTGTATTCTTCAAGTGTAAATGGCAATGTGTTGAACTGACGGGATTCTTGTCTCACACCAAGTTCGTCGCCAAGTCTGTTTTTCCAATAATAAGGATTTTGTAAATTCTGACGACCATACCAAAGATTCGACAATCCGCCTTTGAATCGGTCCCATAAGCTTCTTGGTTTTACTTGTGCTTCACCGCTATAAAGTTGTTTTTTTAGATCGTTTACCCATTGGATTACCAAATTGTCTATGTCTTTTTTTATTTGACCAGCAATAGCTTTGGTATCAATAGCTGGTTTACTTGGCGGTGTAGGTTCAGATGCGGGTGGCGGGGGCGGTGGTTGTGGTGAACTTGGTTCTGATGTGTCACTTCCGTCCATCGGACCTGATGCGCCAGATGATGTTTCTAAAATATTTTTTCGAAATTCTCTGAATCTCAACATACAATCTCCTGCGGATTATATATTGTCTAATTATCAATATTGCTCATTTATGTATTCGTTAATTTTTTTCAAGGACATAAGACAAGAATCAAACCTATGAAAATCGCTTGATATGTATTCAAGGGCTATTTCATCAAATTTGTCGCCCATAGTGGAATCAACTTCAAAGTAAATTGCTTTTCCTCTTTTGCCAACAACCTTATATTTGTGCATCAAAATATAAGCTGCTGCGCCTAAATCGGTTACAAATCTGCTGTTTCTATTATCAAATTGGTACTCGCCAATTTTCTTAAGTGACATAATACAGGCGTCAAACCGATGGAATTCACTTGATAAATAATCAAGTGTAAGTTGGTCAAATTGGGATGGACTACATCTCTCGTCTAACGCAAAGAAAATGTCCTTGCCTTTTCTGCCAATTACTTTCAGTTCGTGCATAAGAAGATAAGCGGCAGCACCTAAATCGCTGACGCTTTTTTGATTTGCTTTCATCGTTTCCCACTTTCTTTCTTTCGTTAATTTGAAGCGGCTTCAGCAGCCAATAAACACCCACGGCTAACTGAAAAAAGCGGATCGCTTGGCTTAATAATATCTCCAATTTTGATCGGCAATTCAGTATTAGATATGGTTTCTTTGAACAAGTTTGCAAAACCATTTGGGGAACTAGTCCCACCGGCGATAACAACATCGACAGGAGCGTCCGTTCTAACAGTTTTGTTGATATCAGCAAATCCCTTTTTAATTCCAGATACGCAATGTTCAATCATCAATCTATATTGTGTGTGCAGAGCCCTTTCGACCAAATTATTTGGCGATTTAGTCAAGTCAAGTTTGGTTTTTTCCTTGTTGATGAAACTAATGCTTTCGCCAGTTGCTTTAGCAGTTTGCCTGTCGATCCAGTCGCCAGAATTGACAATAGCAAAACTGAAAACTGGATTTCCAAACATGGCGAAGCAAACATTTATCATGCCCGCTCCGTAACTTATTCCCACGCCCGTAAATGCTTTTTTTGCCAATTCTGCATAGATAAGTGCCAGAGCTTCGTTAATTGGATGAGCATCTAATTTGTATCCTGTTTCATCTCTGTATGCTTTAAAAATTGCATCCAAAATTCTTTGATGATAATCAGCATCGGTTTCTTGGTTAACTGCGTTTGCTGGAACGCAGTAATAAAGAAGTTCTCCATCTTTTTTTACACCATTTACAAGGCTATGAATCATTATGCTCATAATCTGAAATGCTTCTTTTTCCTTTGGATTCACGCATCCATGAGTCATGGGTCGTTTTAATTCCAATGCACTTATGGTGTATGTCATCTCGACCGCTGCTTCACCAAGGGCGTAGGCGACTTTTTCACGCTCGATTAGGGGAACGCCTGCTTGCTTCATCATGTTGAAAACAAAACGATTTTCGAGAGGCAATTCAAGAAATGCATTTACTTCACGATTGTAAACAAAATTACCGTCTTTATCACGATGACAGCAAACCAGATTATATGTTCCAACATCAAAACCTACAGGCATAATTCACTCCTTATTCTTGCTTTCCAAAACCTAATTTGGGGACTGGCCCGAAATCAGGTATTTCCCACAGAACTTTCTCTTCGGATTCTTTTGGCCTATCAACTTTCTGAACTTCAGAAGCAGCACTTACTTTTAAACCATCGCTGTTAAGATTTATAGTTAATTCAAGCGCAATAGTTACCTTAACTTCGCCGTCCTGAGTGATAACCTTAACAGAATTTGGTTTGATTAACTGGGCCAACTTTTCTCCAAAATATAGTTCTATAACAATATAGTTAGTTCTCTTAGATTAAAAGATTATGTGATTTTTAGTGAAAATCTGTTGGGTTTCCACTTTTCAAATAATCTTTCAATTCCTTCTTTTAAATGATATTCTTTTATTTCAGATAAACATGGTTTTATTTCGTTTTTAGTTTTTGGACAAGATTTATAATCATAACATGGACCGCAATCCCAGTCGCCGTTATCACGATGCTTTTGCACCAAGACAAAGTCATAGTATTTGCCATATGTTTTACCATTTGCAAATGTGAAAATGCCCAATAGCGGCTTTTTGAGACCGCCAGCCAAATGAAATGTTGATGTGTCAACTGAAATTACATAATCTGCAACAGCCGTATAATACATCCAGTCTTGTACGGTAGTGTTAAAAATCAAAGGTATATTTTTTTCTGAGAAATAGGGAATAGATTTATGGTGGATGCCAACTAAATTAAAATTTTTTACTTCTTTTTGAATTATATCAATTTGTTTTGGTAATAAACTTTTTGTTTTTACACTAGCGATTGGAGCCAGCAAAACGATGGGTTGATCTCTTTTAATTCTATAGTCTTCAATTTTTTTTCTGTATTTCTTTATAAGATTTGAATCGAGATTGAAATCCATTTCGTGATTTTCTATTTTGAATCCACAATAATATGCCCAGATATCGGCTCTGTTGGCTTTGCATTCTTTGCCAAAATGATTCTCGTATTTATTTGCTGTCCAGACCGATGTGTCATAGTGAACTAAATAATTACTTTTGTTTGTTTTTTTGGCATCAAGAAAGTCGTTTATTAGAGGATGATCTTTTACTGCATCCATAAAATTTTCATCGCAGGAAAAATCAATCAAAGCATCGGAAATAATATTTTTTACTTCTGAGAACAACATGCGATGCATGATAACATCGCCAAGACCGCCATATTCATGGCAAAATAATATTTTATTGTGTATTTCATTGAATTGCTTCAATGACATCGTGCCTTTTCGCATGAAATAAAATAGTAAACCCAGCATTAAGGCTGGGTTTGTTCAAAGAAATAAATTTAGTTTAGCTGTTGCAGGAAGATTTTACGGAAACGATAATTTGAATATCTGCGTTTGATCCGCTGTTGTTGTCAAAATTTAATTTTGTTACTGCAAGATCACCATAATTGAAAACTTGTGTGTCGCCTGAGTAAAGATCAAAGATTGCTCCGGTCATGCCGTTGAGTTTAACACGAACATCACCACCGCCTGTGGCGTTTGTAATTTGAACGAAGTTGGCAGCAGCACCGGTGTCGCTAACTATATCAGCAACATTATCATCAAAAGCTGAACCGTCATTCACAGTAATGTTATAAACCATAGGATAGTTATTTTCTTCTTCAATTTCACTGTAGATTGAACCGTCATCGCTAACAACTTCGATGAAAGCTTGGTCGTAAGGAACTTGAGGATAAGCGAACTTTTTCCAGTAATTGCAGTCGGTAAATGTTTCGCCGTCTAAAAGCTTGCGGTAAATTCTTTTAGGACCAGTAACATAAATGGTCCTTTGAATGGAAGTATTAAATTCAAGAAGTGTTGAAGGATTGATGTCTAATGCACCTTGTGCTGCATTGTTTAATTTTACACGAAATACGCTCATTTGTCTCCTTGGAGTTATAAGCTACAAACCTACCTCAATAGTATTTATGCAACAGTTTACAGATCAATAATCTAACTTCATGATTTCTGCCCAAGGAAACATACTCTTAAATAAATTTTCACCAAATCCCGTGGGAATCAGTATTGTTTGTTTTCCTAAAGCGGCGGCTTCGTAAAGTTCTTCAGATTCAACCCCAATTACCAAATCAAACTCATCAATTGGTTTATTGATAGCTGGAATCAAATTTCTTGTTCTCATGGTTTCCAGAACTTGTTTAATTTGTTTATGGCTTAAATTCTTTACAGGTGGTGTGCAGTTTGTAATTAAAACACAACTTGAGGGCTTTTCAACCTTGAGAGAACATAAAGTTTTTATTTGAATGTCGGATTCATTCATAAAGGATTCGACTGGATGCTTTGTTAGATCACAGTAAAGCTCACGGATATAAGCGAATTTATTTTTTGCGTCTTTCAAATCTGTTCTTGAAATAGTTTTTTCTTGGTCCTTTAAAAGATACATATGTTCATCACGGCAGGATAAATAAACTTGTATGCCGGGAAAAGTAGACTCCATAATTGGACGAAGCAAACGGAGTTGCACAATGTATTCTTTGCTATAACCATTATAAACAATGCAATAATTATTTTTTATTTTTGCATATTCTGGTAGGGGTATCATGAGTAAACACCAAGATGAAGATCAGTCATGTGTTACGGCTTTAGCAGCATTTGCTTCACAGTTCGGTTCCAACGACCAGTTTACTCAATTGGTAATGGAGATATTGTTGGAAGAACTTATGTCGCAACAGACCAATTATAACAAAGAACAATCTTTGGGAAAATAGGAGTATCGTGAAAGAAAATAAGACTAATGTTTGGCTTTATTTGGCAAGGCGTGATAAAAGAGCCGTAAGGATTTTAGCTAAAGCTCAAGGCAAAAATGTTATGGCTAATCGGGTGGAAAATATAGATCAATTAACTTTACCAACAGATTGGTCGAATAAAATAAAACAAACAACTTTTGACAATAGAATGTTATGGGAATTGTGGATTGAATCATTTGATAGTTACGAACAATTAAAGGCTGCGTTAACTAATAGAGGATATTCGAACATACCTATGAGTCCGCAGCCCGAATTGAGAGTTTCTAGGATGGAATTTCCCGTGCTTAATATGGCGACAATACCATCGGGGAAAACCATGCTTAAAAAAAGGTCTTAGTCATAAGCTTTTTTTAGATACATTCTATGAATCATGAATTTGCCGCTGTCAACTTCAACGAACATATGGTGTCCATTTTCTTCTACGATGACACCGCCGTTTTTCATGAAGTCACGGGCAACTTCAACTAGATCACCATCTTCTGTTTCAATTCTGCTGATCAATTTTTTATATGGTACTTTTGATTCTACTTCAAGACCGACCATAGTTCTTCTTGAATCGTCTTGTTGTTGTGACATCCATTTTTTGAAGTCACTCATATTGAAAGGACCGAACGGATCGCTCGAATTGTTACTCCATTTATTTTTCATTTTTCACCAACCTTGTTGAAAAAAGGAAGAATTTCTTCCTCTTTTATATATGTAGCAAACTTATATTCTTTACTACTGGAACAATTAGCAATTTCAAAATCATAGTATTCATGGTTGTGAAGCCAATAAAAAAGACCGTCTATCAGACCGTGCGCTATGTTTTGTTGTGGATATTGGAACAGACCATTGTCAAGTTTTTCTGAGCCTTCTCTGAAACTTTCAAAACTATCATCGCAACATAAAAGACATATTTTTTCTGCTCCAAATCTATATGCTATTCCAATAGCAGCACAGATTGGATTTCTGTAATCATCTATTTGCCAAGCAACTTCATTGAATCCAAGTGTTGTATAGGTTTTATCATTGACAGGATAATACTTATATTTTGATCCTTTATAAGCAGAAACGAATCTGTTATTTGTTCTTGGAGAAACTATGCATTTTGGCAATACACGATTTCTTCTTGGTAAATAATGAAGACTTTCTTCATATGGATTATTATTCAAATACCAGTTCATATTTCTGTTGGGCAAATTCCATTTTGATAATGAACCATTTACTCCAATTACGATTACATCTTTGGGTAAATTTGCTATTATTTTGTGTTTTTCTTGAAATTTATAGCCATCCGAGACAATCAAAACTTTTTTCATATCAAAATCTTCTGAATCAATCCATGTGATTTTTTGAAGATTGTTTTTGAATTCATTTTCAAGAAAAACAAAATGGTCAGACTGCCTTATGTTTTTATTTATGTCAACAAAAGGTACGCCCTCTTTAGCTAAATTTCTTACCCACATATTATGATCTGTGAGCAAATAACTATTACCATCGATATTTGATTTAATTTTCATACTTTGATTTAGTTAGCTTTTTGGATTACATGGAACTATAGCAACACAATTTTGTGTTGTGCCGTCTTCGCCGGTCAAACGACTTATATCCAAATTTATTTTTACATCGATTGGTGCTCCTCTATAGACCATCTCGATTTCAGGATTTTCTGGCATTACCAATTTAATTTCACTTGGAGCACCTATCAATTCAATTGAAGATGGAATACCTACGACCTGAATTTTGTCTGGTATGCCAAGGGCATCTATTTTTATCGTTGGGAAAAATTCTGGGACTTCAAGTTTTATAGAACTTGGTAATCCCGTAGCATCAATTTTTATAGAAGAAGGTAGATTTGATGCATTTAATTCGATTGATGAAGGTATGCCATCTGCATTTATTTTTATTTCTGTAGGCAATGGTGTTTCTGGAGCAATAATTCTTATATCTGGAATATTTGGAGACTCTATTTTTATTGCAACTGGAATATCATGAATAACTTGAATATCTTTTATTTCTGGAATTTTTACAGTAATTTCAGAAGGAATGCCAAGATCGGATGATTGTATTTTTATATCTTCAAATGGCTCATAACTTGTTGAATCTGCAAATAATGAAGGAGGCTTATAAAAAGGTGTCGCCGAAGGACTCGGACATTGTACCGCAACAACACAGGTTAGAACCGACGGCGTATCAAATGTTACTACTAAAGCAAGTGCAGGTCCAAACGTAATTAGTATTGTCAAAGTTGCATTAACATTTA